>ERZ791903.46-NODE-46-length-182968-cov-8.898454_pt1 | contig 182968 bp, 169 predicted proteins | sample MGYA00510148_ERZ791903 | MGnify/ENA primary metagenome ERZ791903 (study PRJEB30046, sample SAMN00792080) | human gut metagenome | study: EMG produced TPA metagenomics assembly of the A metagenome-wide association study of gut microbiota in type 2... | reverse complement strand
GTGAACGTTCACTTGTACAAGCGCAGGCTCTCGCAGCCGCAAGTGTTCAATTACAATAATTAGAACGACCGTCCCTTAAATATATTCGACTCAGACAGCGGGACGAGTTTACCGTCCAACGTTAATCTATTCGAGTTGAAATTAGGATTTACTGTGGCAGATACATTGTTGCGGCCATGAGTGAGCCTGATAGAGACTTGTGCTGAGATTCCTACACCTGTCACACTAAAATTGCAAGTTACATTCCCTTTTTTGTCGGTGGTGGTTTTCACTTCACCTACAGTGCCATCCACTGTAACACCTCCAATTCCATTAGGACCTGCAAAGGCACCGTTGAAAGCAATCTGTACGGATGCCCGGTTACCATTTAAAAGGATAAAATTGGTATTGGATGTAACAAAAGCACTACGGCCTCTTTTGAATGTCACACGATCCGCTTCCAATACAAACTTTCTCTCCTTTATGGCTTGTACTGCATCAGTGTATGCTCGTTCTTCTTCTATTTTCTCACGAGCTTTTTCTGCATCACGTTGTGCTTTACGTTCAGCACGACGACTTTCACTTTTACTTTCCTGTGCATAGATTGTTGTAGATGCACCTATGAAAACCAACATCAATAATGCGATAATCTTTTTCATAACTTATTCTATTCTTTTTGTTAGAATAAACAATCAGACAATGAAAAGGATGCATGTGACCCGTATTATTATTATATGAATTAATATTTATTATAAGTAATACGCTGTTATGTTATTCCTTTCCTAAATGCGTTTTATGATGAAACATCATTTGGGAGGTCTCCCCCCCAATGATCAATGCCAGACTCTCTTAAAGTCATAAGAAAAGCGTTATTCTATTATTAAGTTTCGTCCTTTAGGATATTTCACTTTATAGCGTAAAGCTAAATCACGTTGTTCGCCGGGTTGTAAGGTCATTTGCCAGGTGATGATACCTTTCGCTTCATCCAGACTGCCGCCACTGATTTCTTCTGCTGTTACGGTAATGTTATTGTTGCGTGATACGGGTAGCTGGTCGTAAAGCGTAAGGGTGACAGGCTCGGGACGCGTATTGCGGACAGAAAGTTTCCATGCGATGGATTGCGTCTGATTGGAACCCATAAACTTGCGTGAGGTATATTCGTTCTCTTTCGTACGCTGTATCATGATACGTTTGTCACGACCTAAAGAGAAGGACAGTGTGTCGTTCTGTTGGGCGACATTCATAATGGACTTGCCAATGAAAGTATTCTCAAAGTAAACATTTGCTTCGCCTTCAAGTAAGTTTAGCTTTTCCCAATCGGTTACCTGGGCAATCAGGAAAGCATCTTTATCTATTTTCGGAGTACTTTGGTAAATATAGGAAGCGGGTAATTCGTAATGACCGATTTCAGCAACTACGGGCTTATTATCAGAAGGAATGGTGTAGGGGACTTTTATTTCAAATTCGTAGCCCATCTGTCCCTGGCTTTGTTCAACGTCAAGGGCCATGCTGGCTTCTTCTTCGTATTGAATATCTTTTTTATGGTTTACCTTAAGACCGGAGACAGCACCTGCCATAAGAGATTTCCTTTCAGCGCCGTAACCTACTACCACTACTTCATCCAATGTCTGTGTATCTTCTTGAAGGGTAACATTCATAATATTTCCTTGTATATCTCTGGTCTGAGTCTCAAGGCCAATATATGAAAACTGAAGTTTGTTTTGTCCATTGGGAATAGTTATGGAATACTTACCGCTTATGTCGGTTATGGTTCCTATCGTAGTCCCCGGGATGGTAACGATAGCACCTATTACGGGCGTACGTTCATTATCAAGAACGACCCCTGAAACAGTGTTTCCATTGAGATTCAAATTGTAGCGTGGTGCTGCAAGTCCGTAATCCAACCAGTAAGTAGACAGAGTGGGGGCTACGCTTCCGGTGGAAGGATTAGAGGAGGAAAGGGATAATTCTACGTTCTTCCACTCTTCCCTGGTATTCTGAAAGATGTTGGCTTTGTAAATGATGGAGATAGGTTCGGCCAGGCTACCGGAACGAACATCATAGGAGGGGAACCAACCGGCATTTTTTACATAATAGTTCAGAGTGAATGTAGCTTTACAAGCTGCTGGTGCATTTACATTGACCATAATTTCACTCATCGGGGTTAGAGATTTACCGCTTAGTTGTGCCAGTTCAGAGTTAAGTTGTCCCTGTTTGATGGTAAGTTCGGCTATCTGTTCATTGATAGCCAGTTCTTTTGTTTTCAGGGTTTTCAACTGTCCGGAGTAATATTGATTCACTTCTTTGATAGTGGCCAGAGAAGTAGCGGTATTCTTATTGCTGACGGAACAGTTTGTTTTCAGCATTTCATATTCGGCATTGATAAGTCCAAGCTCGGCATTCTGTTCTTTCTGCTGTTTCTCTATTTTCTTAAGTTCCTTTTGCAGGCTTTGTTGTTGTTCGCTGACGGTGAGGCTGTCTATATAGTTATATTGCCGGTTGACTGCTGTAACAGTGAGTTTTCCCTTTGCGCTGACCTGCATACTTTGTGCATCCATATAGGGGGATAATCCGGTAAAGATGAGTGTTGAATTTCCCGCCGGAATATCTACTTGTTTGGTACGCGTCACTTGGGCACCGTCAATGAACAGCATTACCTTTTCGGCAGTTGTTTTCACCTTGTTTTGTCCCATAAGGGTGGTGGCTGCACAAAGGCAGAAACATGCCCATAGTCCTAATCTCAGTCGTTTCATAGTCAGTCTTTTTAATGTTATGTCACAAATATATGGATATTTCATTAACAATTGCTTTTATATATTGTCTTTTTTGCTTGCATCTTTACTGAAAAGATTGTTCTTTTGTACAATGTGTTTGTTTACTCAATCTATCTGTGTTTTATGAAAATCAATCAATGGATATTTTACTGTTTGTTTCTGGGACTCATCAGTTGTCAATCACAAGAACAGACTTTTACCGTGCACTGCTCCGGACTGGACGCTTACGAAGGAGATACGGTCTACCTGTGGCGATATGGTGCCGACCGTATGACGAGTGACCGTGATTATGGGAAAGCTCCCTTGGACTTCGCTATTATCAGAAACGGAGAAGTTTCATTTTCCGGAAAAGAAGATACGTTGCATATCTATGGAATGGAGCATTCCGGCAGTATGAATTTCTTTTATCCCGAAAGAGGGGAACTGACGTTGACAAATCCTGTACCGGACAAGAGTACCAATCCCTATTCACAGAACGTACGTCTTTGGAAACTTTGGCATGAAGATGATTTTCCGCTGGAAGCTACGCGGCAATTTGTATTCGATAATGCCCGGAATGCAATAGGATGGATGGTGTTTGATCGTTGGGCAGCGATCTATCCGGATGAACTGGAGACATTGTATCAGAAAACTCCTTCACAAATGCGCGACAGTACATCTGTATTGATAGGACTGAAACGGATGCTGGATGCTACCCGTAGCCTGAAGCCGGGAGATCATTTTATTGACTTCAAACAAGTGGAGTATGCAGAGAAAGACAGTTTGCTCTTTTCGGACATTGCAGGACAGGGACATCCCGTGTGTTTACTCTTTTTTCTGAAGCCCAATGAAAAAGATGCTGTCCGTACAGAAATCAAAAATCTGAGAGAGCAATATCCCGATATACGTATTATTGTCCCCACTTATAGATATCCGGACCCGGAATCTAAAGAGTTCATTCATGAACTGGAGACCGACTATCAGGCGACCATCCTGGATGACAGTCGCCGTTTTGAGAAAAGTGCCCGCTGGAAGTATCGTATTTACGGTTCCTTCAACTACGAATACTTATTTGATGCCCAAGGGCAGTTGGTGAAGATGAAACCTGTTTTATAAAGACGCATAATAGGCTTCTGCCTTTGCAAGTGTTTCGGGCTTGCCCACATCAAACCAGTTTTCGCTGTCTATAGGAAATCCTTGAATGCGTGCTTTCGGGCAGATGTCCACATAAAACGGAATAATGGAAAATTTCCCTGTCCAGCGCTCATCTTCCATATAGCGGAAAATAGAGGGAGAAAGAACATGGACGCAACCAAAGGCTTGCAACTGATAATGATCGCTGGGATAATCGAGTTCTTTGGGGAGTACTTCGCTTGTAGAAATATTCGTCCAACCACAAAGACGATTGTCCTGATTCATCAATAGATAACGGGATGTTTTCCGGTGATTAGTGAGCAGAGTGGCATCTGCATCACTTTCCAGATGGTGGTGGTAGAAAGCATTGAGATCCAGGTCTGTCAGGATATCGGCATTATGTATAAGAAAAGGCTCGTTGCTCTCCAGCAGAGGACGGGCTTTTTTAATACCACCACCGGTATCCAGCAGTTCACCCCGTTCGTCACTGATATGAATATCCACACCGAAGTTCTGGTTTGTACGGAGGAAGTCTATAATCTGACTTCCAAAATGGTGGATGTTTATGGTGATATCATGGAACCCGGCATCTTTTAGCTTTAAGATGACACGCTCCAGCATCGTTTTGCCTGCTACGGAGACAAGTGCCTTGGGCATATTGTCTGTCAGTGGGCGCAGGCGGGTGCCGAGGCCTGCGGCAAATATCATTGCTTTCATTCTTTTTATTTCTTGAATTATCGGAAGTTTAGACCAATATTCTTACCCTCTACCTATCTGCTCCGTATCAAGTCCCTGTCTGGGCCGTACCAAGTCCGTCTGTATAGATACGGAGCTGGTACGGACTTGACAGGGAACGGAACAGTAGGAATGAGGAAAAATAGACTACTATTCTTTAGTTTTTCGCTTTAAAAGTCTGTTCAATATTCTGTTCCCTGTGCATCAGATTTACCTGTACTCCGAATTTCTGGTTCAGATGTTCTGCCAGGTGTTGTGCTGAATAAACCGAACGGTGTTGCCCGCCTGTGCATCCGAAACAAATTGAAAGGTTCGTAAATCCACGTTCTATATATCGTTTCACGGAAGCATCTACCAGACCGTATACATGTTCGAGGAACGTGGTTATTTCTCCATCGTCTTCCAGAAAGCGGATAACAGGTTCATCCAGTCCGGTGAAGGGTTTATAACGGTCGTACTTACCGGGGTTGTTTACAGCACGGCAGTCGAATACAAAGCCGCCACCATTGCCACTGGAATCTTCAGGGATACCTTTCTTGTATGCAAAACTGGTAACCTTTACTACAAGACGGCGCTTTTGGAGGTCGTCAGTAAATTGTTTCAGCTCAGTAAGTTCTTTCAGTACATGGCAGAGATACGGATATTCAGGATAGGGTTCCTGCAATAGCTGTCGCAGGTTTTCAATAGCGAAGGGGACGCTTTGGATGAAATGGGGTTTCTTTTCGAAATAGCCACGGAAGCCATAAGCACCCAATACTTGCATGGTACGGAACAATACGAAATGACGTAATTGAGCATAGAAATATTTCTCGTCCACAGGCTGGTATTTACACAGGGAGTCCAGATATTCCTTTAAAAGCTCTTTGCGAAGGCTCTCAGGATAATTGGCTTTAGCTTGCCACAGGAAGGAAGCCACATCATAATAAACAGGCCCCTTGCGTCCGCCCTGGAAGTCGATGAGCCATGGTTCACCTTCTTTAATCATAACGTTCCGGCTCTGGAAATCACGATACATGAATGTAGCCGAACTACTGCGCATCAATACGTCCGCCATCTTCTGGAAATCATCTTCCAGACGGTCTTCCTGAAACTCCATTCCGGTAGCTTTCAGAAAACAGTATTTGAAGTAATTCAAGTCCCATAAGATACTGCGGCTGTTGAATTCCGACTGTGGGTAACAGTATGAGAAATCCATTCCGTCTGCACCGGAGAACTGTACGGCAGGCAACAGGCGCATTGTTTTGCGCAGAAGCTGCTTTTCTTCTTCGTCAAAGACACTGGTCTTGCGCCCTTTTTCGATGGCATTGAACAGGAGAGTGTCTCCCAGGTCTTCCTGCAGATAAAATGCATCGTTATCACTCTTTGCTACTACTTGTGGCACGGGCAGTCCTTTCTTGCGGAAATGGTCTGCCATATAGAGGAAAGCCTGATTCTCTTCGAGGGAAGTCCCGCTGACACCGATAAGGGTAGGGGTACCTGTAAGGCGGAAGTAACGACGGTTGGAGCCGGATGAAGGAAGTTCTTCAATAGCTTCCGGTTCGTGTCCGGTATACGTACAATATAATTTCTTGAGTTCTTCAGTAATCATAGTAATTTACTTTTATTTGGGCAGCTAAGGTAAGAGTTTTAGGGAATATATACTACCTTTGCGGGAAATAAATCTGTGCGGTATGATAAGAAATATTCCCCAATTTCTGATAGCGGCGCCTACTTCGGGCACTGGAAAAACCACTGTCAGCCGATTGCTGATGACGTTATTGACGCAGAAAAAACTACGTGTGCAGCCCTATAAGTGCGGACCGGATTATATCGACACGAAGTATCATGAAAAAGCTTGCGGAATTCCGTCTTACAATCTGGACCTTTTTATGGCTTCCGGACAACATATGCGTGAAGTGTATGCTTCACATGCCAAAGATGCGGATGTCTGTATCGTAGAAGGTATGATGGGCATGTTCGACGGATATGATCGTAGTAAAGGTTCATCGGCAGAGATTGCAAAGATTTTGAATCTTCCTGTTGTGTTGGTGGTAAATGCTAAGTCGGCCGCTTATTCACTGGCAGCTATGATTAAAGGTTATTTGGATTTTGATCCGCAAGTGGAAGTCGCAGGCGTTATTTTCAATCAGGTAGGGAGCGACCGCCATGAGGAAATGTTGAGTGAGATTTGCGATGATCTGAATGTGCCTTGTTTGGGTTGCTTGCGGAAATTCGATGCTTTGAAAGAGGAAAGCAGGCACTTGGGGCTGGATTTCAGTCGTAAAGATGAAGATGGTATCACTGAGACCCTGCTGAAGCAGCTAGATGCACAATTGAATCTTGATCTATTGTTGCAGATCACACGCCGGGAGGTGGATGTCACCACAGAAGTCAAAAAGAATGTCTCTCTATCCGGAAATATATGGGTGGCACGCAATAAGGAAAGTTTCTCCTTTATCTATGCTGAACATCTTGATTACCTGAATCAGTTTGGTACGGTTACTTTCTTCGATCCGGAAGACAACAGTGCGGTAGTACCGGATGATGTGGATTTGCTCTATCTGCCCGGAGGTTATCCGGAAAATCGTGCGCTTCAATTGAGTGCAGCCCCCCGTGTAATAGATTCAGTCAAGGCTCATATTGAGCGGGGAGGAAAAACAATTGCTGAATGTGGTGGCATGATGTATTTGGCTTCGAAACTGGTGATGTGCAAAGATCCCTATACAGCTTTCAAAATGGTAGATGCACTACCTATGAAAGTTTCCGCTTGCAAGGATGATATGCGTTTGGCAATGGGGTATAGAAGCTTTGATTTTCGTGGGGTGAAACTGCGTGGACATGAGTTTCATTATTCACGGATCATTGAGCTGGATGAGAAGCTTGCTTCGGCTGTGCAAGTTTATAATGCTAAAGGACACCCTGTGAATACAGCCGTGTTTCGTTATAAAAACCTGATAGCGAGCTATACGCATTTGTATTGGGGAGAAACGGGAATTTGGTCATTATTCGAACAAGTTCCGGGAGAGTGAAATATTGTAAGATATACCTGCAATTTATGAGAAGAATTTATACTAAAACAGGAGATAAAGGAATGACAGGCATCCACGGTGGAGAGCGTGTTCCGAAAGATGATATCCGCATTGAAGCCAATGGTTGCATTGATGAACTGAATACGGTGATAGGAATTGTCAGGTCATTGCTTCCGGTGAAAGATGCATGGCAGGAATTACTCCATGATATACAACGTGAGTTGATGGTGGTGATGAGCCATGTTGCAACCCCTTCCGGCTTACGGGTTGCAGATCCGGAGAGACCGGGTAGTGGCAATCCCAACGAACTTCATGCTGTGGAAATGACAGTACGGTGCGAACAGGCTATGGACGCAATGATGCTTCAGCTTGAAGACAACGGCTATTTCCTGCTACCGGGTGGAACGCAGGTGTCGGCTCAATTACAGTTTGCCCGTGCCGTAGCCCGCCGTGCCGAACGCAGACTTTGGGCGCTGAATCGGGAAGATACTGTACCGGAAGATATATTGCGTTTTATCAATCGACTTTCCGACTTGTTCTTTGTCATGGCACGTATGGAAATGCAACGCCAGGGATGGGATGAGGAACGGTGGCAATCATTTGCTTATAAACGAAAACGATAATGCTTATGCTTGAATACCCATAAACTCAGCAAGAAGTACACTACCACTTGTACCCACAGGGTTATCATTTCCGGACGGATATCTGCCATATTTCCTCCCATTGAATTCAGTTTGACGAAAGCAAGCACGGCAGGTGCTGCCGGAACTACGTAGTGTGCTGCCTGCCAATACCATGGCATCAGTTCGAGCGGATAAGAGACGCCGGACAGGAAGATATAGCCTACGGAGAAGAAGGCAATCATCAGCAGAGGTGCTTCTGAGTCCGTGAAGTAACGTGATGCAGCCAGTCCGAAGAAACTCGTTCCTATCAGGAAGGGAATCATCATTGTGATAATGTCTCTGCCGTTTCCAATATTAGGGATACTGAAAAAATGGGGGAGTAAGCCTAATAAGAATAAGGCAAAGATGAAATAAAGCATAACGTAAACGAAGGTTCTTCCGGAAATATTATATAATGCTTGGCGCCAAGTAGAACTATCTGAGTTCTCCTCCTCCCGGGAGGTTGTTCTCCCCCGACTAACGGGGGAGTTAAGAGGGGGTAAGTACCCGTAGGAGGTGGTAGGTAAACGCTTTCGTTCTGCCTCTTCTCCGGTCACCATTCCTATCACCATCAATAAAGTCTGAAAGATAATGATAATCATAACTGCCGGAATAAGATATGAACCATATCCTTCCGTATAATTATACAGGGCTGTGCCCGCTACATTGACAGGTGCGGATGAGGCTACTGCCAGTAATCCCTGTGGTGGCAAGAATACGGCACCCTCTGCACGGTGTGCATCGTTTACGGCAAGCATCACGCGGGAAGAAGCCTCTTGCAGATTCTTGAAATTCAGGAAAGCATCCGTTGCGGCGTAAACACTAAAGACCGATTGTTCCCCACGGCCGACACGAGCGTCGAAATCGGCAGGAAGATATAGGATACCGTCTACTTTGCTCTGTTTCAGCCACTCTTTTGCTTCAAGATAATTGGGTGTCAGCGCGTAGACTGAGGCCTGTGGAGTGGCATTGAGTAACCGGATATATTCGCGGCTGAGAGCCGAATGAGAATTGTCGACAACTGCAACCGGGGTTTTCCGTACAAGGTTGGGAGCATACATCAGGTTATAGAGAAGACCGTAAGCAAAGATTCCACCTATTAGTACCAAGAGGATTGCTGCATTGGTGCTGATGGCACGCCATTCCCTGAAAATGATAGTGGCTATTGAGGGGGAATATGCAATACTGTGGATAGGGGCTGAATCTTCTTCTACTGTATCTTTCAAAATCCAGTGCCTCAATCTCGGCAGTATCAATAATGCCAGTAGTGGAAAAAGCAAAAGTATAGCTGCTGATTGCCAGTAATACCCGAAACCTGAATCAAAATAGATCATCGACTGTGAAATTTCAGTGAAGTGTCGGACGGGAAACAGATAGGATGCTGCGTGTACCGGAGGATACATACTTGTTACGGGAAAGGTGACACCTGAAAGAGTAGCACCTAATGAACCGATCATGGATACGATACTGATAATGTATGCTATCCGTGGGAAGATGGAAAATATAAACACTGCGAGTGCTTGCGTGGCGATGATAAAGATCAGTGTCATGAGATTCATCATCAGCAGGCTACCGTGGAAAGGAATGTGTACTACTCCATAAAGGATATAGTTTGCCAATATACCGATTACTGAGAAGATGAATGTATAAGGCAATAGTTTTCCGATGACGGCAGTCAGAATATTTCCTCGTGCTGTGGTCAGCCATTCCTGTGCTGTATTGAACTTGATTTCGCTGCCAATGGCATATACTGTCATCAACAGGATGAGTATCTGGAACAGGACATAGAAAAAAGGTTGGCTCAGATAAACAGAATAATCCAAGTCGGGATTATAAAGAGGGTGCATACTGGCTTGTACAGGTAGGAGGAATGTGGTTATCTGTTCCTGATTGAGCCCTAAAGATATAGCTTCCATGGCAATGGGAGAGAGAGCGACAGGTGCTAGCGCGGTTTCGAAAGCTGCCATCAACTCGCTACCCACGGAGAGGAGAGCATAATGGTAGTAGTAAGAAAGCGTGGCATCCATTCCTGTCGTAGCATGCTGTTCAAAGCCGGTAGGAATAGATAGGTAACCATATATTTCTTTGCGTTGCACGGCTTGCCGGGCGGCGGCTTCGTCGGTAAAATGCCGTGTGACGCTGAAAGTAGGTACGGCAGATATATTTCGTGCGATTTGCCGGGATGTGGCAGTATTGTCCTGGTCGACAATGCCAATAGGAATGTTCTCCATTTGTCCGCTACCGAAAATGGTTGCCATGAAGAATAAGCAGAATAGGGGCAGTACGAGGCATATGCCGAGGTATAACCTGCGGGAGGTCATACGGCGAAGTTCGCGGTGGAGTACATTGTATAACGGACTTTTCATCATTCACACAGATTATCGGTTAATCATTAATAGTAAGCAGCACTGACATTCCCGGACGCAATCCTTCTACTGATTGTGTGGGGCGGGCATGTATTTCAAAGGTCTGCATATCATAGCTTCCCGTCTGTTTGGTTGATTTCCAAGTGGCGAAGCTACCCAGCGGACTGATATAATAAATACGGAACTCTACGTTCTTTTTACCGATAGCAGGGACATCTGCATGGAATACACTGTCCATCTTGAATTGTGGCATCAGGTCTTCGCGTACATTGAGTACAACATGAGCGTCATTCATAACGACAAGGTTCATGATAGGTGTGCCTGGTGCAACAAGCTCTCCACGCTTGGGAAATATAGTTGAAATCTGTCCTGCTTCCGGTGCTGTCAGACGTGCATCGACAAGGAGGGCGGATACTTCATCTACTGTACTGCGTGCAGCATCTACCATGCTGCGTGCTGATGCGCGGTCTTCGCTTTGTGCTCCATCTACTGCCATCTGGTATTGTTCGTAAGCTGCGCGTTCGGCAGCTTGTGCGGCACGGTACATGGCTTCTACTTCGTCTTTCCGCTGGGAGGTGACGACACTGTCTTTATAAAGTGTCAGGATGCGCCCGTAAGTTGTTTGTGCCAGGGTCAGGTCGCTCTTGGTTTTGTTCCAGAGTTGCTGGGCGGTAGCAATGATCTGCCGGCGTGTACCGGCGTCGATTTTTTTGTTCTGCTCTTGGGCTACTTGTTCGAGGGCATTTACTTGCCGGTATTTGGCTTCTATCGTCGGACTGTTGATGACGACAAGTGTATCGCCTGCCTTTACCCAGTCTCCTTCACGGACAAGAAATGAATCTACTCGTCCCGGTAATTTACCACTGATACGGATTTCCGTTGTTTCTATTTGTCCCTGAAGAACGAGGGGCTGATGACTCATAAGGACTATTCCCAGGATAGAGACAAGTATGGTGATTGCCAATATGATGACAAATGCGGTGCTGATGTTTTTTTTTGATAGTTCCATATTGTTATTGATTGGTTATTTTATAAATAGGTACGTGGGCGACGCGGATGAGTCAGACGAACGCGGATGAAAAATAAAAATCCGCGTTTGTCCGCTCTGTCTGTGTCGTCCGCGTATCTGTCTTATGATCATTTAACAGCATAATTCTTGAATTGTTCCGGTGTACCACAGAGAGCCAGTAGATTCATGAGTGTTACATCGTATTCGTAATAAGCAGCCAGACGGGCTACTTTAACGGTAGCGAGCATGGTCTCCGCATCCACTACCTCGGTACTGGTTGCCATACCTTCTGCAAAGGATTTCTTGCGGATACGTACAAGTTCTTCACTCAGGGCAATGGTCGAATTCAGTGCACGTACGTTGTCCTGGGCTTTTTGCAATCCGGTGTATAGTTTATCTATACCTACTGAAAGATCATCTTGTGCTTTATCTTTGCCTAACGCAAGAGTTTGTTCGGCAATTCGTGACTGGCGGATGCGTTTCTCACGTGCCAGCCCGTCGAAAAGATTCCAGGTAAAGCCTACGCCGACCATTGTACGCGGAACAAGGTTGCTTTGTATGCCGTGGGCATATAGTGTCTGTTTACCAAACAAGGCGATATCCGGCAGATAACCGCTTTGGTCTATCCGTAGCTGCTGCTTGGCGATACTCTGCTGAATGGATAGTTGGTTCAGCATGGGGTTGCCGGCACGCATGGTTTGCACGAATTCTTCTTTAAGTGGAAGCGTGGAGTTGATGAACAGAGGGGAGGTAGGCTCAATTTTGCAACTGTCTTCCAGATTGAGCAAAGTGCACAGGGCGCTTTCTACCACGGTGACTTCTTTCTGTGCTGCTTCCAGCGCTCTTTGTGCTTCGTCCATATTGACTTGGGCAAAGAGGCGTCCGGCTTTATCAATCATTCCGGCAGCTTCCAGTTTGAGAGCATTTTCGTAATGCTGCCTCAGGCCATTATAGGTATCCTGGCGTACTGCTGCGACTTCGCGTGCAAGGCTGAGGCCATAATAACTTTCGGCAAGCAGGGTTCGTTGGGTGGCGTCAGTTTGCGCACGGTTTTCACGGGCGAGGTCAATCATCCGGTTTCCGATTTTGCCAGCTCGTACACGTTTACCTCCGGAGAAGACGATCCATTCGGCTGTAAGGCCTACGGTGGTAAGGTTGCGTGGAGCGAGGGGGAAGGCGAGAGTATAACTACCTATCTGATCCAATATTCCACTGATGAACTGATCGTCAGGGATGATGTTATGTACAAAATCCTTTGCCGGATCAGTGAATTGGGAGAGAGGCTGTTTTACTTCTATCTTTTCGGACATGTGGACGTAAGTACCGGCTCCCTGCAGGCTGGGATACCACAGAGCATTGAGCTTGTCCCGTTCTGTGCGGGCGGCTTCAATGCCTTTGTCGGCAATCTTGAGGCTTTGATTGCCTTTCTGCAACATTTGTAAAGCGTCATCGTAGCTGAGGGAGAGGCTCGTTTGTGCCGACACAGATAGGTTCGCTCCCAACAGAACGATTAATAAAATTTGTTTCATACGTCAAGTTGTTGGTTTAGGTTAGTTTATCTCAAACACTCTTCTTTTTCTATTGTTCAATTTAGCTGTCATTTTACTGAAAAATCATTTCTGTATAGGGAATTTGTACCGGCTATCCATTAAATTTTATAAATTTGCATCCTAAAAAATATTGCGGTGTGAAAAACGAGCGTTGGATTTATCTGGCTGTCACTTTCGCTATTATGGTGTTAGGGCTTGCTTCCCGAAAATATGGTGATGTATTGCCTGAGTTTATTGCAGAGTATTCGGGTGATACGCTTTGGGCGGCTATGGTATATTGGGGAATCCGTTTTCTTTCCCCGTCGATATCTATAGTTAAATCTGTTGTAATCTCTTTGTTGTTTTCTTATTGTATAGAGATCAGTCAATTATATCAGGCAGATTGGGTAAACATCGTACGAAGTACTACGCTTGGAGCATTAATTTTTGGACATGGTTTTCTCTGGTCGGATATGATATGCTATACTGTTGGAGTACTGCTATCTGCCGCTATAGATTCAAGAGAAGTTATTTTGTTTCCGCTAAAAAAAAATATATGAAGAAACTTAACCCAGTTATGTTTGCCGGAACCGGCAGCGACGTAGGAAAAAGCATTATAGCCGCTGCCTTTTGCCGCATCTTCCATCAGGATGGTTATCATCCGGCACCGTTTAAGGCACAAAATATGGCACTTAATTCCTATGCTACTCCTGAGGGGTTGGAAATAGGCCGTGCACAGGCTGTCCAAGCCGAAGCTGCGGGTGTACCCTGCCATACAGATATGAACCCGCTGTTGTTGAAACCCTCCTCCGACCATACCTCACAAGTGGTGCTCAATGGACGTCCTATCGGCAATCGGGATGCTTACGACTATTTCCGCGTTGAAGGGCGCGAAGAACTCCGTCGTGAAGTCTGCTCTGCCTATGACCGTCTTGCCATTCGTTATAATCCTATTGTATTGGAAGGTGCCGGAAGTATTTCAGAAATAAATCTCCGGGATACAGATTTGGTGAATCTGCCTATGGCTCTACATGCCGGGGCAGATGTAATCCTTGTCGGAGATATTGATCGAGGCGGAGTCTTTGCCAGTGTCTATGGCTCGTTGATGCTGCTTCGTCCTCATGAAAGGGAACGTATTAAAGGTATCCTTATCAATAAATTCCGTGGAGATATTCGTCTTTTCGAACCGGGAATCAAGATGCTCGAAGAACTTTGTGGCATACCCGTGGTAGGAGTGGTACCTTACTATCACGATATTTATATTGAAGAAGAAGACTCCCTGGCTCTTGCCACGAAATCTGTACAGGCGGAACAAGGTAAAGTCAATATTGCCGTCATTCTCTTGCGACATCTCAGTAACTTCACTGATTTTAATGTCCTCGAACGCGATCCGCGTGTTCATCTTTTTTATACCAATAATACTGATGAAATAGCTAAAGCTGACATCATTCTGTTGCCAGGCAGTAAAAGTACACTTGCCGATTTGCATGAATTGCGCCGTAACGGCGTAGCACAAGCCGTCATCCGGGCACATCGTGAAGGTGCTACTGTCATGGGTATCTGTGGTGGTTATCAACTGATGGGCCAGGAAGTTTGCGATCCCGATCATGTGGAAGGAGAAATAGAGCGTCTGCCCGGGCTGGGGCTTCTGCCTGTCAGCACCCATATGACGGGAGAGAAAGTTACCCGACAAGTCCGGTTTCAATTGGCAAATAATAGCACTCCCAGTGCAGCCAATTGTCAATTGTCAACTGTCAATAGTCAATTGACCGGTTATGAAATTCACATGGGCACTACCATTCCTATCCATGATGCTCCGGTTTCCCCGCTGAATCTTTTGGAAGACGGTCGTACGGATGGTTATTATGTCAACCGTACTTGTATGGGAACCTATATACATGGCATCCTCGACAACCCTGCGTTTATAGACTTCCTTCTCGAACCTTTTGCAGATAAGCTCGCTGATACCGGAACAGCTTTTGATTATCAACAATTCAAAGAAGAACAATATGATAAACTCGCCGATCATGTGCGCTGTCACATCAATCTGCCGCTTATCTACCAAATACTGACCACTCATGATTGAAGGACACGGAGACGATTCATATAAATATCAACGCCCGATAGAGGTTAATTTCAGTTCCAATGTATATGGCCGTGTGGATTTGTCCGGTCTTCAGACACATCTTTGCCATCGTATCAGTGGAATTTCTTCTTATCCCGAACCGGAGCCTTATACATTGGAAGGTCGCTTGGCAGAGAAACACCATCTTCCTTCCGCTTCTGTTTGTGTAACGAATGGTGCCACGGAAGCCATTTACCTGATAGCGCAAACATTTAGGGGTACTAATACCGCTATTTTTCAACCTACATTCAGTGAGTATGCAGATGCTTGCCGTATGCATGGGCATCGGGTAATATCTATGTATAAACTTCCTACGGCTGAAGATAATTATCTCCTGCCACCTGGCATCCGTATGTTTTGGCTTTGTAATCCTAACAATCCTACAGGTGCAGTAATAGAAAAAGCATATCTGAAAGAATTAATAGAACATAATCCACAAGTTTGCTTTGTAATTGACCAGTCTTATGAGTTTTTTACTCTGCAACCTCTGTTTTCACCGGTTGAAGCTGCCCATTTTTCAAATATCCTGTTGCTTCATTCTATGACAAAGCGTTACGCAGTTCCCGGTTTGCGTCTGGGCTATATAACTGCTCATGAAGGTTTGCTTAGCCGTTTGCGTACCCACCGCATGCCTTGGTCGGTAAATCAACTGGCTATTGAAGCCGGTCTTTATTTGCTTGAATATGACGTTCCTAATCCATTGAATATATTTGCTTATTTGCAGGAGACAGCTCGTTTACGCAATGCATTGGAACAGACAGGTGGTCTTGAGATATGGACTACGGAAACTCATTTTATGTTGGTTCACCTTCGTTTTGGTAAAGCTTCCGCATTGAAGGATTATCTTGCTAATGAACATGGTATTCTCATTCGGGACGCTTCCAACTTTGAAGGTCTGGATGAACGCTTTTTCCGTATTGCTACTCAGACACCGGAGGAGAATGACCGCCTTGTACAGGCGGTAGGACAGTGGTTTGAAACTTATTAATAACAGTAATATCATTCTCATTCTCCTCCTCTCGGGAGGTTGTCCTCCCCCGACTAACGGGGGAGTTAAGAAGGGGTAAGTACCCGTAGGGGGAGGTGGTAGGACAATATAATGCATATGGAAGAAATTCTCATCATTCTGGGCACCGTTTTTACTCTTAGCTTGCCTTTACTCGCCGCCTGGCTGCTCGATCGCTGGCTTGGTGACCCTGCTTGGTTGCCCCATCCCGTCATCGCATTCGGAAAGATGATCTCATTTTCTGAACATCTGTTGAATAAAGGACAGAACCGAAAATTGAAAGGTGCACTTGCTGCTATCGTTCTCGTTCTTGCTATCTATTTTGTTGCTTCCTACTTGTTTCGTTGGGTAGCATCATCTTCTCCGGGGGGATTTCTGACGTTGCAGATACTTGCCATCTTTTTCTGTTTGGCGGGCACTACACTTGTTCGTGAAGTCCGTATGGTATTCGAAGCTGTAGACCGTTCGTTAGAAGAAGGAAGAAAGCAGGTAGCCCGCATTGTCGGCCGTGATACTTCGGAACTTTCTGCCCAAGAAGTACGTACTGCTGCTCTTGAAACTCTTGCAGAGAATCTGAGTGACGGAGTGATCGCGCCTTTATTCTGGTATATGCTGTTGGGTGTCCCCGGTATGCTTGCCTATAAGATGGTGAATACCCTCGATTCTATGATTGGGTATCGTAACGAACGTTACCGGGACTTTGGTTGTTTTGCTGCCCGTTTGGATGATGTTGCTAATTACATACCTGCTCGTCTGACAGCTTTCCTTATGATACTTGCTTTTCCACGCGGTGGATTCTGGAATCTATTAAAATTTGTCGGTATGTATGGTAATCAGCACGCCAGCCCTAATTCCGGGTATCCTGAAGCTGCTCTTGCCGGCATTCTGAATTGCCGTTTCGGAGGCCCGCATAATTATTTTGGTGAGGAAGTATGGAAGCCTTATATTGGAAGTAATGGTCGCCTCCTGACTACAGAAGATATGAAAATTGCAGTTAGTGTCAATCGTCGTGCAGAAGGAATAATGATAATAATCCTGATAATAACGATTACTTTGGTCTCTTTTTTCATTTAGGTATTCACAATTTTTTGCTTTTCGGAAAATATTGAATATATTTGCCAACGTATGCGGTGAATGACAACACAAACACCACACAGCACGAAACAAACAAACTTCATGAGAAACTTACTGAAATATCTGCTTCTTCATATCGTATGCTTTGGGGGCTTTTTTTCTCTATCTGCAGGAGAGAATGCACCTCACGAGGATAAATACAATATACAGGATAAAATAATATACTCCTTTCATACCAGTATGGGATTCGATTATCTCACCAAAGAAGAGAGTGATATGATTCCTACAGACAGTATACTCGACTATCTGGAAGCAAGCAAACAATACAAAACTTATTTTGAGTTAGAGCGTGTTATTATTAAATCATTTCTCTTTCGGGGAGAAATCCGTTTTGCTATTGCACAAAGTGAACAGATGTATTCTAAGGCAAGTGTATGGTCCGATCATCTGGGGATGGCTCTTGCCCTGAATGCTATGGGGGAAGTTTATTCCTATACAGGACGTATAAAAGAAGCCGGTGACACTTATGCACAAGCTTTGGAACTGTTCGACCGGTTACATGGTGAAGATATACACATCCGTATGTTGTTGGTCGAATTAGTAGAATACAATTTACGTATCCGGAATTATGCTCAGGCTGCTCGTTTCATGACCCGCCTGAATCGTTATCCGGCAGAGAGACTATCTGTACAGGAACAAGCTGTCCGTCATATCTTCAATGCTTATTGCCAACTACTGAACGGCTCAGTAAAGATAGCCCGTCAACATCTGGATGAAGTGGAACCGCTACGTGAAGAACTGGTTCCCGGCATCCTGCAACATCTTTTGATAGCAGATGCTTTGTATTGGGAGAAAAAAGGTGAATATGAGAAAGCTCTGAAAGCTTATGATACATTCTTCCATGCGGATTATGCTAAAATAAACAGCAGTCTGTATAAAGAAACTATGATGAATAAGGCGAATCTGCTTGTAAAGATGGGACGGAAAGAAGAAGCCTACACTCAGTATGGTGCAGTCTTTTCGTACATAAAATCATCTTTCGAAAAAAACTATCCTAAGGAAATCGACCAGTTGACTACCCACTTCCAGGCAGACCAGTTGACTTATCAGAATGAGCAAGACCGGTTGTTTTCATATCGCTTTTATCTGGGTGGCATTATTATCTGTACGCTTGCTTTGTTCCTTTTCCTTTATTTCAGTTGGAAAAATATATTCCGCTTGAAGGAGTCGAAACGTTCACAGGAATGTATGATACAGAAGGCAGAGCGAGCTATAAAAAAGAAAAATATGTTCCTTTCCAATATGAGCCATGAAGTGCGTACGCCGCTCAATGCCATAGTGGGATTCTCCGCTGTATTATCATCAGACGATGATTCATTTGATGAAGATTCCCGCAAAGAATTCTGTGAAATCATTAAAGTCAATTCTTTCCAGTTATTGAAATTGATTAATGACATCCTTGATTTTTCTGATTTTGAAAATGATAATATCACATTCAACATACGTCCGTATGATGCAGTGAAGTTATGTAAAGAAGTGGTGGAAACAGTATCTGCTTCCCGCAAGCTTGAAGTGGAGTTACGCTTTGATACTGAACTTTCCGACTTAGTAATGGATACGGATGATGCCCGGCTTCGTCAGGTTTTGATTAACTTATTGGTGAATGCTACTAAATTTACTAAGGAAGGTTCCATTGTTCTGAAGCTGGAAATGTCTGATCATAATACTGCTTTCTTTTCCGTCACCGATACGGGATGTGGTGTCCCGCTTGAAAAGCAGGATCTGATTTTTGAGCGTTTTGAAAAATTGAATGACTTTGCACAGGGAAGCGGCTTGGGACTTTCTATTTGCAAACTGATTGTTACTTACATGAAGGGGCGGTTATGGGTAGACTCTAACTATACACAAGGTGCACGTTTCTGCTTTACACATCCGTTGAAGTTTCAATCTAAAATGGAGGATACCGCTTTATGAAACATACTATAATCATATTGTTTTGTTTTTTGTGTGGACATGCTTACACGTTGCAGGCAGAAGATGCCAATGCACAGCAGTATCAGGATAGTATTCTGAAAGTGGCACAGGCTATACCAAGTACGCCCGACAAGCTTGAATATCTGCGTGATATAGTTTATAGACATCAGTATGCACCTTATAACAAGACTTTTTCCACTGTTTTGTATAAAGAAGCCTGTGCACAGAAAAATGTGTTTTATGAGAATTTGGGAGCTTATTACCTTGCCGCCTGTTACGATAAATTGCATGAACCGGATAGTCTGGTATACTGGGTGGATAAACTGAAAAACTATGCTCCCGAGGTAGGTACTTATGATTATTACTTGGAACAGAAAGCCGCTATTAGCCGCGCATTAGCTTCGAAAAGGCAGGTGGAAAAGGCTGTATACGTAGCTAAAGAAACCTTGAAGGAATCCTTGGAACATCATTCCAATAATGGGGAAATTGCAGCTTATAATAGTCTGGGATGTGCTTATAATGTATCCAGTAGAAGCGATGAAGCTCTGACGGTTCTTTTGAAAGCCTATCAGAATTTTACACCTCAAACTAAACCTTTCTTACGCATCGATATTCTTTCACGCATTGCCCAGGTATATGGTAATGCTGGTCAGGATAGTTTAAAGCTTCCTTATTTGGCACAGATGGATGAAGCTTTGCAGGACGTTGTTTCCCGCGAACCCGAAACGCGTAAGAATTGGAGCAATTTGAAAATTGATTGCGAAGTAAAATATGTGCTTCACTTTATGAATCGTGGAAAGATGGCCGAGGCGCAAGAACATATAGACAAAGCAAAAGCATTATTGGAAGATCATGTGGACCCGGTATTCTGGTTGAATGTCCAGCTTGTGCAATTACAATATTATTCCCGTGCGAAAGACTATGATAAGAGTATTGCTTTGATTGATGAAGTAACACCTATAGTGTTAAATCATTATGTATCTACATTTGCCACACTCATTAATTATAAAGCATCTGCTCAGGTTAGCAAAGGTGATATCGACGGAGCTATTGAAACACGCCGTTATCTGATTGCAGCACAAGATTCACTGGACAATGCTTTCTCAGCCAACCAGCTGCAACAGGTGAAGGAGATTTATCATATTGATGATCTTTTGCTGGAGAAGCAGAAAATAAAAGATACCAATTATAAACGAGGCTTTTTATTCTTGATGACTCTATTGGCTTTGATGCTTCTGTTTTATCTATATACACGCTATCTGTCCCGGAAAATAGCCGTAGCGGAGAAAGTAACCGCAGATGCGGCGATGCAGGCAGAAGCGGACAATGTCACTAAAGATCGTCTGCAATCTGAGATTAGCCATGATATACGTACCCCGCTGAATGTAGTGGTAGGTTTTGCCGAGCTATTAACAGAGTCAAAAGAACTGGCTCCCGGAGCTAAAGTGGAATATGGCAAGATGATACAGGAGAATGCAGAAAATCTTTTGGAGTATGTCAATAGCATTCTGGAACTTTCCCGTTTGGAATCTGGTAAAACAAAATATAAACGTGAAGAATGTGAAGTCATGTCACTGTGTCGCAACGGAGTTGATTTTGCCAGACAGGTAGGGAACGGACGTCTGGCTATCCGATTAGATACGAATATCCAGAGTCAGATGATATGTACGGATGAAAACTGGTTCTCTACATTGCTTTCCAGTCTGCTGGTGCCTGCAGAGAACGATAAAAACTCTTATAACATTGTTGTTCGTATCCGTTATGATAAAGAAAAAGGTATCGTAACCTTTAAAATAATCGGCACACCTCTTGCCAAGTCACGCTTTGAAAATAAAACGACTTTGATTCGTCATGAAATCAATGCGCATTTTATCCATGCTTTCGGAGGTATTTACAAGGTACAGTCGGATACACATGAAGGACCGCTGGTCATCTTCACATGGCCGAAAAGGGGTAATTAGATTTTCAGTTGAATGATTCCTCCATAAGGTGTCAGGGCGCTGAATGCCTCTTCCGGTTTGATGGTTCCTGCATAGAGTTGTGCACAAATCAGCACGCCACCATGTGCGAAGATGGCAACTTGTGCGTACTCTTTTTCTTTCAGCTCGTCCAGGAAACTGGCAACACGTTGATATTGCATGGCGAATGATTCTCCGTTTGTTGCAGGTACATTCATATAATCGGCATACCACTCTTTCAGTCTCGGATCACTTATTTCATCAAACTTCTGCATTTCCCAATCTCCGAAGTTTATCTCCATAATTCGTTTGTCACGTTCGGCATCGGGGTATCCACAATAGGTCGCGAGGCGTACACAACGGGATAAGGGACTGGTGTATACATGATCGAAATCCCTGCCTTGCCGACGGTAAGTTTTCAGATTCTCCGAGGTAATAGCTGCTTCCTGCTCAAAACTGTCACGCAAGGGGACATCTGATTGTCCGTAACATACTCCGGGAGGGATGTCGACTGAAGTGTGCCTGATAAATGTAACTTCCATAGGATGATTATTTTAAATAAGCATTGATAAAGTCAGGATTACCGTACCTGATATGGACATATAGCAAGATAGCGGCACCCAGATAGAATGATAGTTCACAAAGCAGGAATGCAGCTCCGCAGCAGTCTCCCGTATAACCTTGAAGACGACGTTTCATCAATCGGTACAGAATGATAAATGTAAGAATCGGGCAAATTGTAACAGGCCAGAAATCTATCGGCAGGAATAATACGATTGGCAAAAGTCCACAGATGAATCCTGTCAGTAATTCTTGCCAGGTCATACGGTCGTACACTACTTTCGCCTTGCTGTCTTCCTCTTTTCGTGCATAAGGCAAATAGTTGATAATTTGAGATGCACAGAATTTAGACCAGCAATCGCCGCAAATGACAAGGGCACAGATTAACTTTAACGGTAGATTTTCCAAGAGTAGAAACAATAATAGGAAATAACCTATCAATCCTATGACTCCATAGCTTCCTATCTGAGAGTCTTTCATGATGGCAAGTGTGCGCTCTTTGGTTGTTCCTCCACCGAAGCCGTCGAAAAAGTCGGCCAATCCATCTTCGTGCAGGCAACCTGTGATGAGCAGACGAGATAGGATAGCAAGCAGCCATGCGATAGATACGGGCAGCACCTGAGCAGTCACCCATAGAACACCGACCATGATACCGCCCGTCAACCATCCGGCTAATGGCCAGTAGGGAACGATACGCTTGAAATACTTTGCCGGGACTTCTTTGATCCTCCAGAAAGGAAGGCGTGTGAAAAATATGAGTGCTGCGAGGATTTTCATATCGTTAAAAATACTTTGTTATGGATGCATGTGCAAAGTTATCCATTTCATTAATCATCCGGATGGCGGATTCTACAATAGGATAGGCGCAAATAGCACCTGTTCCTTCGCCCAGACGCAATCCAAGATTCAGCAACGGTTTTACTTCCATGTTGTCGAGCAACAATTTATGTCCGGTTTCGTCTCCACAATGACCAAAGATGGCGTAATTCATAACCTCGGGATACAGTTTGGCAGCAGCCAGAATGCAGTTCGTCATGATGAAACCATCTACCAGGATGATCATGCCTAATTCGGCTGCCTGTAGCATGGCACCTACTGCCATAACCATTTCCAGTCCACCGAAGTAACGGATGATATCACGCGGTGATCCGTCTCCTTTGTAATGATCCAGCGATTGTTTCAGCACTTCGTATTTATGGCGAATGCCGGCATTATCCAGTCCGCTACCTGCTCCTACACATTGTTCTAAAGGTATTCCGGTGAAACAGGTCATCCACATGGACGAAGAAGAGGTATTCCCTATACCCATTTCTCCAAAACTGAGCACATTACTTCCTTCTTCATGGCAGCGGAGTACCACTTCTGCACCGCGTTCCAGGCAAAGCTCCATTTCTTCTTCCGTCATGGCTGCCTCATGCAGATAGTTTCGCGTACTTTTCCGTACTTTCATATTGATAATACCCTTGTCGTATGGTAAATCATAATCTACACCGGCATCTACTATTTTCAGGGTAAATCCATGTTGGCGGCATAGGAAGTTCACTCCTGCACCTCCATGTAGGAAATTACTGATCTGTTGCCAGGTAATTTCTTTTGGGGAAAGGCTGACCTTTTCTTCTACTATGCCATGATCGGCAGCAAAAATAATATTTTGCGGATGTTGCAGGGTGGGAGACAGGGTTTGTTGTATCCAGCCTATCTGCAAAGCCAACTTTTCAAGAGTGCCCAATGAACCTTTCGGTTTTGTTAAATTATTGATTTTATCAATCAATGCCGGGCGGATATTCTCGTCCGGTCGTACTATTTTAAATGTTTTCATCTGTTTATCGTTTTATCACTCTATCACTTTACTACTCTATTGCTCTCTCATTTTACCTTCACCTCTATCCCTGATACCATCAGCCATACTTCATCCGCATGTTCGGCAATATATTGGTTCATCCATCCCTGCATATCTGTAAATTTACGCTGGATTTCATTATCCGAAGTAGCTCCCATACCAATTTCATTGGTGACAAAGATAAAGGTGGCATCTTGCTTTGTAAAGCGGTCGAATTCTTCCTTGGCAGCTGCCAGGGCACTGTCAGTATCTGCATTTACATCAAAAAAGAAGTTTGTACACCATAGGGTTACGCAGTCTATCAGTACAGTTCGCCCGGATAATTGATGACGGCTTAGCTGTTTTTCTTCTTCGATATTTGTCCATTCTGGTCCACGTCTTTGCTGATGGCGGATGACGCGTTGCCGGAATTCTTCATCCCAGATGCGTGCAGTAGCAAGGTAAACGGGGTTAGGAGAGAGGCTTAGTGCCAATTTTTCCGCATGGCTGCTTTTACCGGAACGTGCTCCTCCGGTGATAAGTATGATTCGTTTCATGGATTTTTCACTTTTGTGGCTGTAAAAGTACATTTTTATTTTTGAATATAAAAAAACTTCTTTTACCTTTGCATCGTCTTTTAAAGAAAGCAATGCGGCAGTAGCTCAGTTGGTAGAGCATCAGCTTCCCAAGCTGAGGGTCACGAGTTCGAACCTCGCTTGCCGCTCTTTTGAAAATCAGATAGTTATCGCAAGATTTCTATCTGATTTTTTTGCTTTTAAAGACATCAGTTTATCTACATGTTCAGTAAGGTTACTTTCAGTCTTGTCAATGGTGATAAAACTATGAATCAAGGTAGGACTAAGAACAGCTCATGGTAATGACTTATATATAGTGCTTAGTCCAACTGAAAATATGGAACTAACGTTCAACACACTTCATATCATCAAAAAAAGTTCGAAATCGTAAAATTAAGAATATAGTGTTTAGCTTAATATGTTAATTATCAATATTATATGATATTTTTTTTTAGTTTACTGATTTTAGAATTTATATCCCCTTATTTCCTGCTATTTTTGTTCCCATTCACTTGAGCTTATATAAAATAATAGAATATTAAAAAAATAATCATGGTAGAAGAAAAACAAAAAAGTACAATACAGTCACTTAAATTTTCGTTTAAGGTAAGTATTGCCAATGTGGGAGATTTTATTTTCGAAGAGCTTCGTGGTTTCGACCAGGCAATCAAGTGCGGAATTAGTAACGATTATGCGAATATGAAAATGCCTGGAAAAAGAGTATGGAAGTATCATTCTAAATGAAAGAGTATGTGCTTACGATAAGAGAATTTTGACATAGTGTAACATCAGAGATATCATAAAACACACAGTCACTATTGACTTATTAAATGAAAAAAAGAGCTTATATTAACCTGGAAATTGATTAATTCCTTTCCTGCGACACTTACTTCAGGAGGGTTTAATGATTCAGAAAACACTGTAGCTATAAAGACTATGATGCTGGTTTATGAAAGCATGAGTATGGCTATTGAACAAGCAACGGAAATTTAATATATAAATAAACGAATATGAGAATTATACATATTGCATTACAGCATAACCGTAAATTTGAAGAGCAGCTATTTATAGAAAAAGTTATATTTCTTACTAAACACCCTTACTTCATTCCATTAGTTCTGACGGCTAATTATATAAGAAATAATTATAATCTTGCCCAGTCGGATAAAGCATTCTTAAATGGCATATTAAGTACTTGGAATATACGTAAAATTCCTGTTGTAGATGAACAGAAGTGGAAAGATATTTTAGGAATTAATGAGACTACTGAAACCATGTGGCCAAGTTTGAAAGCTGCTTTTGAAAATATGACAGCAGAAAAAGCGGAAAAGGCAGAAAGACTAATAAGAGATGAAATTGGATATGATATGGCTGACTTTTTAGATAATATTAGTGAGAATGCCAAGAAGGATATTAGAAGAAAAGTTATACCGGTTATTGAAACTCCTTTGCAAAAATACTGGTTAGCTTGGCTAGACGATTTCTTTGAGGAAATAGTATTTGAAGAAATTGCAAGCTTATCACCAGATACTTCTGCAACTTCATTAGTTGTTGTTACATTTCCGGAGTTTATATATTCATATCCAAAACAAATCGGAGATTCTTTTGCCCTTTATAGGAAAAGTGTAATTAGTTGTTTTTTGTCTGGAACTCTCCCTGATAACCTTCAACGCAGACCTACTATTCCTAAACTAAGAAAGCTGAAAAATATTCAGAGTCGTTTTATGCCATGTTATTACAATATATTAGTCGTTCCAGGAACTATTGTATGGAAACATTATCCTACTCAAGATTCAAAATATGTTCTGTATAATACGATTCCCGTGTTTCACCAAAACAAATGTATTTTTGCTTGGGATAAACAGAATTGCTCAAATATTGATGTAGGAAAGTCGTTGCATCAACATCCTAAAGCTATGATTAATAGTGAACAAGAAGGAATATCCTTCGCCAGCGGATCAATATCATTAAGCGATCTCAGCATGAGATTTAATCAAAATCTAAAAAATCGCCTTTCACCGTGTTTTACAATCATGCATGAAAGTCAAATTCTTAACATAGGATTATCAACCTGCTTAGATTTTAGGTATTCTGCATTTTTTATAAGAAAGAATGAATGTCAAATTCATATTTTAGTAGCAGCTGGATATAAGTATCCTTGGATGGTTATTCCCCAAATACCTTGCAGAAGAATTGTTGCAAAAAAATTATTTATATATTGCGATAAAGCAGGAGAAAAAGGAATGGGGTCTGCTGTCATGCTAAGTCAGGATGATAAAAGCTTGTGGAAAGGAAAGAAGCCGGAGGAATGTGAATGGGACAATATTGATCAAAAACGTTGCGAGCAGATACTGAAAGAACGTAGGGATAAATTAATAGAAGAAAACAGAATGCTAAGTATTGATATCCAAACCGTCAATTTTTAAGTTTAAATTAGTCACAAAATGGAACCTACTAAATTATTTTCATTTATCCATAAGGAAGTTGATACCCTTTTAATGGATGGTACTGATTATTCTATACCCAAGTGGTTAGGAAAGCCGGAAGGTACATTCTTAACTTTCAAATGGAAGAATGATACGATTATTCTTGAAGGAGAAGAACATATCAATTGCCAAATTTCAGAAGAGTCCGGATTGAGCATATTATGTCAGCAATCTGCTGGAGATTTTCTGGAAAGCTTCTTCAATATTGATGAAGAGGAGACTATCACATTACCTTCCATGTTAGAAATATCCAAGGAGGCTTTGAAGAATGTGGAATGTTGTCTTAGCAGTACATGGGTGGACGGCAGGATATCGTGTACGGAACGTATTGTGTTAGCCTATCCGGGAATAGACGAAAGTGCTGAGAAGAAAATAACTATTATCCCCGGAATCCTGGAATTGGAAAGAATCATCCTGCATATTGCCAGATTACATACGGCCTATACAGCCGGAATAATGGGAACATTCAACATCGGTAAGATAAATATGCAGGCCTATGTGGAATTGGGTATAGGAAGTGAAGTGACTGTAGGGATTGCTTCTACTGAAGAATCCTTCCCAAGTCTGATGGATTTTCTATCGTGGGTGGTGAAAGAGTTAAATATCACCCAAACCTTCGGTTGGCTATCTAATGGTGATAAAGCTGTTTTGGATGCAGCTTTGGTTTCAGCATCCATCACAGTCAATACAGACACCGGAAAAGTAGAGAGTTTCTTGACCAAGGGATTAATTACTCTTTGGGAAATAAAATTCGAATGTTCCTTTAACTACCCTTCCAGGCAATTGATATGTCAACTGAAAGAAGATCAGAAAATAACGATAGCCGGGCTTGTGAAAAGCATCAGTGGGGTAGAGAAAGGAATGGAAATATTCAGTGATTTCGGTCTGGGCAGTTGCAGTTTGGCTATTAATCTGAAGAAAAAGACCTATTCTGCACTCTGTACTTTAGACGGTGATCTGTCTTTCGGACCTTTTACGTTAAAGCTCGTGGAACTATCGGTAGATATAGACGAAAAAGGTACGAGCATGAATTTAGGAGGAATTATTGGGGTAAGCAAAGATAAGCACTTATCATTAGGAGCACGTTATGACCATAAAATTGAAGAATGGATTTTGACGGGCAATATCAGCGGAGAAGAAAATATTACTTTAAAAGAATTGTTGGAACTCTTACGCAACATTCCCGATTTTCCACCCCTTCCTGACTTTCTGGCCTGTATCAGTATGGAATACCTCAATCTGGAATATCATTTGCGGCAAAAGAAGTTACTCTATGAAATATGTGGTAAGCTTTCCCTGCCGGTACCTATAAATGTAGGTGAAATTCCCTTCCTCACTCAAGTGTTACCGAAAAAAATAGACTATGAGGACAACGGACTGGTTTTATCTTATGAGAACGGGATTGTAACCGAAGGAAGCCTGCGAATCGAATATCCGTTGAAAAAAGAAACGGAAGTGAAGCAAGAGACTACTAAGTTGCAACAAACAAATATGCCAATTGTCCAAGCATCAACAGCAGAAAATAGTCCAAATAAAGTTCAGGTTTCAGAACAAGGAGATAATGATAAGATTCATTGGCTGGAAATCAACCGTCAGTTAGGACCGGCTTATTTGAACAAGGCTGGTATCAGATTGGACGGATCTATAGCGGGAGTTGAAATAGTAGGTTCTGTTTCAATAGGTCCTCTAAAGGTAGAGTTATTGGGGTTATGGGCCGGTTATGATTTTGCACATAGTTGTGTAAAAGGAGGTTTAGAAGGTCTAGGCATTACCTGTCACTCTTCAGTATTCTCTTTAGGAGGTAGTTTGTATAAAATGACTCCTGAAACAGAAAATCTTCGGTTGGCGTATGGAGGAAGTATCCTTGTACAGACAGCCAAATGGCAGATAGCCGGTATCGGTTCCTATTCATTACTTCAGGATGGAACATGCAGTTTTTTCTTGTTTGTTCGTTTCATGGCACCTTTAGGAGGTGTCCCGGCATTTCAAATTCAAGGATTAATGGGCGGTCTTGGCATTAACAAGAGCCTGAAACTGCCTAAGGTGGAAGAGGTAGAGAAATTCCCATTACTCAATATGCAGTTAGGTACAGGCCAAGCGGTATTATCCAAGTTAGAGGAAGGCAATGATCCTTGGCTGAAGCCATCCAAAGGTAATTACTGGGCAGCTGTTGGAATAGAATTTACATCTTTCGGACTGGTATACGGAAAGATGCTTCTTGCCATATTATTAGAAAAAGATATAAGCATCTCACTTCTCGGCACGGCCGAGGTTACACTTCCGAAAGGGAAAAAGGCAAATGAAGCGTATGCATATCTAAAAATATTGCTGATTGCTGTATTAAAGCCTGAAGAAGGTACACTAACCATTGATGCAGCGCTTTCCCAACAATCTTTCCTGCTTAGTAAAAAATGCCGGATTCAGGGTGGAGCTGCCTTCTATATGTGGTTTGGCTCCCATCCTCATGCAGGAGATTTTGTGTTGACAGTAGGCGGTTATCATCCTGACTTCAAGTATCCGGAACACTATCCAAGCGTTGAGCGCGTAGGTTTTCAATGGTCTGAGAGCAACTCGGTAAGCATCAAAGGCGAAGCATATATGGCACTTACTCCGTCTTGTATTATGGCTGGTGGAAGACTGGAATTCTTGTATGCAAGCGGCATAGTGAAAGCATGGTTTATTGCTTATGCCGATTTGTTGATACAATGGCATCCTTTCTGGTTCGATGTGCGAATAGGTGTGGAAATTGGTGTAGCAGTAAGATTAAATTTATTGTTTTGCCATAAAACAATAACCCTCTCTTTAGGAGCGGACCTTCAACTGTGGGGACCGTCCATTGGTGGCAAAGCAAAGATTCATTTAAGTATTATCAGCTTTACAATTGGTTTTGGCGCAGATAAACGTGAAAGTGAACCTTTAACATGGAAAGGTTTCTCTGATGTTCTTCCTGCCGGGAAGAAAAATCAAATTTTGGCCCAAAGTGGCTTTGAGCCTGTAGAAGGTGTCCAGCCATGGGTAGTTCGTGGGGCCAGTCTTTGTATATTAACTGAAACTGTCATTCCTCAAGGTACTATTAACATCCGTCCTATGGGATTGACGAACATAAATTCTATTTACAACATTATTCTGAAAGATGAAAGCGGCAACGTAAAATCATTGGATGATGTCGGTCTGGTATCAGAAGAGGTTAAGGGACGTTTCCCGAAAGCCTTATGGGGTAATCCAAAAGAATCCGTTATTAAAGCTCCGATGACCGTTGATGTGATTTCAGGATATCGAATCACTCAAAGGCCCTTTGAGGCGAGTGGGGAGATAATATCGGATACATTGATAAGGAACTTTGATACAAGTAATCCGCTAACTGACGCTCTGAAAAGACAGGAGAGCTTTGCTTTTATTCCAAAAGCAACGAAAAACTCTCTGGAAGAGATAAAAAAACTGGAAAATGAGGATGTACGGAAAGCAAGGATTGAGCTTTGCCTGCAACTGGCTGCATTTTACCAGGGTCCTGAAGGAACATATTCAAAATTAAAGGAAGATTTGGTCATCAATTTTACGGATGCACCACAAATAACAGAAGGAGGAATCTAATGGATAAAGAACACGTTTGTTTGTATAATAAAGTAGAGCCCGCATTACTGGCTGGTATATGGACTCTTGAGACGCAACAGAAAATTACTGATGCAAAAGGCGATATAGTAAACAAGGGCGAAGATATCAGCGCTTCCCAAAAAATAATAATTGATTATACACTTACTGGATTATCGCAAGGAACAATAGTCAATCGCTTCCCACTTCCAAATTCTGAGGGAGCTTATACTACCACCGTTCCTCACGTAATTCTGAAAGATGCAAGATTACCTTGGCGTACACCCATAGGTGGAAACAGGAATACACCATGTGTAGCTTTGTTGTTGTTTACCAGAAAGGAACAGGAACAGAATATAGAATTCTACGAAGCTACAATGGAAGAGTTTTGTAAGAAGAAGAAAGATAACATATATACACCTAAATACCATAATCTGAGTGCACAGAGTCTTCAGGAACATTGCCGCTATATGCGGATCACTACCAAGCTGTTTGATAAAGTATGTCCCACGAAAGAGGAGCTATCATTATTGGCTCATTGCCGTCAGGTATATATCGGTGACAAAGCAGAACTGAATTTAGATCCTGACGGGCTTTTTGCTGTTATTCTTTCTTTGCGGGTCCCTCAATATCAAGAAGGCATGGGCAATGCGGATTATATAGCTTGTTTAGTTTCAATAGAAGGGATGGAGGAAGTGTTAGGTGGAAAAGCAACTGAAACAAAACTTGAATTTATTGACGTAATTGTACTGGATACCTATTCATTCAGTGTGAATGGTACGGCTAAAAACAGTTTTAGGTTGTTCTGTCAAAAGAGTATATCTGAAGCGTTGGAGCCCCCAATGCTTGCATTGTCACAAGCAGGAACAACCGGAATAGCCGCCAAACGTCTATCTGAAGGATATGTACCTCTATTATATCACCTGCGCACAGGAGATGAGGGAATGGGATGGTACCGTTCTCCTTTAACTCCGCTACCCGTTCTGCAAAGGGTTAAAGAATCTCCATTTGAGTCTTCAGACAGCGCTTTATGCTATGACAAAGTAACTGGAGTATTCGATGTATCGAAGGCTGTGGCATGGGAGGCAGGACGAATAGTAGCACTTCAGGAACCATCATTTACTCAAAATTTGATGCATTTGCGCGTTCGGGGACAAGAATTAACCGACCGAATCATGGCAGGGATGATTAATCGTATGCGTTCTCCTGATGAAAAAGGATTGGTGGACGGTTGGCAGAAAGAACTGGAAAAAGTGTCGGATGAGGAAATAAAGAGCTGGTTGATTCCGATGAATGGCGGTGAGCAGTTCTTTTCTGCTTTTACAAATGAACAGTTGGATATGCTGACAGTCATCCCTAGCCTGGATAATGTTATTACCCCCGAAGGAAGTACATTGACAGCAGATGTGCTGGAAGAAATGGAACATCTGTGCAGGGTACTGATGCTAAGAAAAGCTGAATTAATAAGCTCCCTTTTGGATAGTGAAGCTCAGAATACCGCCAGGTGGCTTGCAAAGTTGTGGCTGTTATATCCAATATCCTTTGACACGCTGGTTCCCCATAAAAATCTTCTACCTCCTGAAAGCATTAGATTTTTCTTTATAGACGAAAGTTGGTTGGAAGCAGCCTATGAAGGAGCAGTGAGCTTAGGTATGGACTCTAGTCGCCAAAGTTGTTTTAACCGGATGATACGGAAACTTTTACTACGATTGACCCATAAAGAAATGCTGAATATACGTGCATCTTTGTATGGAGAGATAGCACCACAATCTAAATCGGATACACGTAGCGGATTATTGATAAGAAGTAGTCTGGTCACCTATTGGCCAACATTATCCATATCCGCTTTTAATGCTCAAAAGCAAAGTTTAGCTATCCTACGGATGGAATTACTCTCTGAGGATATTATGATCATTCTTTTTGACGGAGTAGCTGAAACCATACGGTGTATAGAGCCGAAAGAATGTATTCAGATGGAAATCGATAAAACACGATGTAGTGTGTCGACAGACGGAAAGATGAATTTAAATGCATCCAAAGTAAAAACGTCTTCAGAATTAGCATTGAAACTTATGTCTGCAGGAGATTGTGCTACATTTAAAGGGAAAGGAGAATAAATTATGGAAAATAGTAAATATGAAACCATGAACGTGGAAGCCTTAATGGTGGATAATATTGTGAAGGGAAACAGCTTTAGGAGATGGAATTACAGTTATTCTTCTCTCGAAAAATTTTGTTCTCCCGAACCCCAGGCATTCCAAAATGAACAAACAAGTACAAAAACCGGTATCCATCTTCGTTGGATACTTCCCAGACGATTAAGAGAACAGCAAGAAGATGGAAGTTTTCTACCAATTCCCAATCGTTGGTTGATTACCCGAGGACTTGAAAAAGGCAATGGCCTCACATATACTTCTTGGATATTAGAGAGCGATTGCCCTTTATCGAGAGTGCTGGAAAGAGAGGAGAAACAAGTATATGATAATATGATAAGTCAGTCTTGTTTCAATCTTGTCCCAAAAACTGTTTATGATATATGGAAAAGCGGAACCGATGCCTATCGTAACAGCCCTTCTGGGAAGCGAATTGTTGGTGATGCATACCAAGTGAAATTGGGAGCTGCATTTTGTGCAGACAGATGGATGGAAAGAGCATCTGACATGCCTTTATTCCTGACTGCTTGTGCTCCTGGAAATCCTTACTTTTCGGCCTATACGCCGGTAAATGGCAATATCTTATCTTTTTACGATAGCTTGGACGGCATTGAGGAAGGAGAACTGCATTATTGGATTGTAGGATGGTATTCTGACCAAAGTAAGGATGAATATTTTTCCGGTCAGGTCACCGGAATACCTTGGCTAAGAGCAGGTGTCCCTCAAGGCAGCTATAAAGACGAACTGCAAGAAATAAATAAAAGCCGACAATTGCATGTAGCAGTGGGAGAAAGCCGTGAAGACGTTTTCCGTACCTATATAACAAAACATTTTCCCAAAAAGATAGCTATGAAGGAACTGAACCGAATCAGTGATGCATTAGCTGCTTTATTTTATCACCAGCCGAATTATCAAAACGAACAGGGAGGTTTACAAAAACTTCATCACAGTATCCATGATGGTGCATTTGAGGCTGTTACAGGCGGAAATCGCTATTTGATTGTGAATGAAAAAGACGAAGCTTGTTCTTTGACGGAAGTTGAGAAAAGTCTGCTGAAAAGGCTGAATAATTTCGCTAATGAAGTATCGTCATTAAAAGGTCTGAGGTTCCGCTTGTTCAGTATATGGTGGAAGCTGAACCATCTGGAAAGCATGGCAGCGAGTTCATCCGATATAGAACGAAAGAAATCCATTTGCAAAAGAGCTCTTGAGTACAAACAGGGAACTCTACTGTATCGTACTATAGAACAGTATGAACTGGTTAAACGCTTGTATGCGGATATGCCTGAAAACGGTAATCCGGAGGCATGCCGCCAGTATGGGGAAGCGCACGGTGTAGAATCAGGAAAAATCTTAAAAGAAGTACCGGCACCACGTTTTTGGAAAACAAGAAATCCGTCTTTGCTGATTGCAGGTGTAGAATCACCCGCCGATGCCCAACTGGATCCGGATGGTACGGCATCTCTACGAAGAGCCCCATCATCAGAAGGAATAAAGTTATCACAAGCTTGGTTGAAACAAATTCCGATGAATGCCGCCCTTTTATATGAGGAATCCAAAATGTTTATTGAAAAGCATGAAAATCTGAAAAAATGGGTTCAACCGTGGCGTCCGATGTTTGCAGAGTGGAGTATTTCCTATTATCCCGTACCTTTCGAGGGAAGAGAGCAGTGGTGGTTTGATGGAACAGATTATCGTCTGAAAGGGAAGGAAAATGTTGAAAACGGCTGGAAATACGGAGGCATTTCTTTGCTGGATGAACATTCGAAACTATTATTTCAGGAAACATTGTCTTCCCAGATAGAGAAGACGGATACTGATATGTTCAGAACATTGAAATCCCTGGATATATCGTCATGGAAATTGTTAGGGCAGGAGGCTGTTAATCTCACAGATCAGATTGCGCAACTGGATTATAGAACATTTCGTAGACCGTATGGAGAAAAAATTACTGATGAGCTCAGGAACTTGGATCAAATACTCGGGTTTGATGACTCGGATAAAGATTTTTTAAATGCGACGGGAAATAGTATTGTTTGTGCACCATTGGCAGAAGGTGAAGATATGCCACCATTCCATCTAACTCAGGCAGGAAGCTGTCATATAAAGGATTTGATTCTTTACGATGCATTTGGGCGTACATTAAGTCTCATTCTTTCCTGTGCATTCAAAGGGTTACTTTTTGATAAGAATTTTCCTCTAATGGTATCTGAACGAATGCTTCAGAAAGGGACTAATAATTTCTTGCTGTGCCCACGCCTTCTTCAACCTGCAAGACTGGAAGTACGTTGGACAGAACCTGAACATAAGGAAGAAATATTGTCTACTCCGATAGTGGGTTTCATTCTTATAAACAGGTTTAATCATAGCCTGGGCATTTGCAATCCTGAAGGACATTATATAGGTGAGATGGCTATACGTGTCGATATGGAAGGTAAACGGGCGCCACATTTTATTCCGGCCACAAAAAACATGGAACATCCGGAAACTACAAACGAGAAACTGGAAGCTTTTATTGAAGGGCAGACTGCATTGACGGAAAAAGAGTTTGAAGACTTTCTTGATGTATTGGACAAATCTCTTTGGAGCATGGGATTATCCGGTAAAACCACATCGGAAACAGCTACTTTGATGGGACGTCCTTTAGCCTTGGTTCATGGGGAAGCTTGGATCGCAACAGAGGGAGATCCGAGAGTAAATATAGACTTCTCTGACACAGGAATGAATGATACTGACATTTATGATGAATTGGAACTGCCTGTTAGATTAGGCGATTTATCAATGAGTAAAGATGGTCTGGCAGGATATTACTTGGCTGACGATTTGAAACACTTCTACTCAACAGCCAGACCTTCCAAACCTACGGAAGTTTTAACCATGATCGGTCCGGTAGGTAGTACTGACGGTACTTATCTTCATGTGGGATTCGGAACAGAAAAGAGAAAAACTTTCATTGCTTTAATGAATCCTTATGGATGTGTACGCTGTTACAGTGGCCTTTTCCCTGTGAAAGAGTTAAACATTCCGGAAGAATATGTACGTGAAGTTTTGCGAACAATGGAAACAGAATTTCGGATCGGTCCGTTGCTAACCCGTGTGCTTGACGAAAAAGGTATATCCTTTCCTCGGTTTCAGGATCAACAAGGCGAGTTCAGTTGGATCGAGGAAGATGATGGCGGAATTAAAGAATACCCATTGGTACAACCTGCTATTGCCGGAGATTTTACGGATGAAATAACAATACGAGAAGGCAAACTAAAATATTATGTAGAATCTAATAAAAATGTAGAAGAAAAAAATGGAAAGAGAAAAAAGTGATGTTCATTTTGAAACCATCTTTCAAGGGAACAAAGGGGTGTTGTTGGATCTAGGACAGACCCAAAAGATAACAGGAGGAATAGCCCTTAATGTTTATGAGGAGTTTTACTGTCAAACGGTAACAATTTCATTCAACCGAGGAATAGATAAAAGTGACTTGTTTTCTGCTGATGGAAATGTTACATTGAAGTCAGAAACGGAAGGCTGGACACCGGTCAATACTTCGCAAGCAGATAAAGGGAATGGCATCCAAGAATTCACTTTGGAGTATGCCGATCCCGGTGGTTCATCCCTGCTTGAACCTCTTTGCTTCTGGATAGAAGGAGAAATTAACAACCAGGCAGGACTACCCAAAGTTCAAATAACAATAACCTATACAGATGAAACCGGAGAAAAATCATATAGTGAAAAGAAAAAATTCTATTTCCGAAAAGAAGCTGGGGAACCCTTTATCCGTAATTTTACAGCCAATAGAATCGGAGAAGAAAGAACTCCTTGCATGGTATTCAAACAGAAGGAAGAAATAAACTTTTCATGGGAGAGTTATGGTGGCATATATAAGCTATATAGAGGAAATGATGAAGAACCTTTGTATTCAGGAACTGATTGCAGGTTTACTTTTAAAGAAGGACTAATGTCAGGACAGGTTTTTATCCTAAAAGGAACTTGGGGAAATAATCAAAAGGATGGAAAAGAACAATTAGGTAGTGGAGAACAAGTTGTTTATAAGGTTCTCTCAATTCAAGTAGAAAATCCATCTATAGTATGTAATGAATTATTGGTAAATAAGTCATTTACAGCTAAGGATGCTATATTTTCCGTGAGAAGAGGACATATCAATTTGCTTCAACATGTACCAAAAGAAGGTATAAAAGTCCGATTCAAGACAGATGGAATAGCTTACGGATGGTTAGGGTTAGCAAAGGGCGGTTTTTGTACAATGTACGGTAGTATATATGAAAATAATCCGCAACAATTTCTTTGTTTTAGTGCCCAGTCGGTAAATGATGATATATTATCATCAGACGGAAAAGCGCATCGCCTTATTTTACCTGGAGAACTTACTATACCGGTAGCAAAAGGGCAAACTTTAAAGATTTATGTAACTGAAGAAGCAGGGCCTTCAATTGAAGCTGAGGTCTATTGGTTTTTTATATCTACAGGAGACACCCCAGGAGGAGAACTCCCATTTGAGTTTGTTTAATATTTCAAAGCTGATTTCCAAGATACAACAAATAATAGAGGCAACTGATTTTACACAAATTAGTTGCCTCTTATTAAAAATATTCTGTAAATATCACTTTTATGCATTCAGTAAATCAATGAACCATGTATCTGTTGTTTTTGTTTTTGCAATATAATAGTTATCTATATTAAAAGATAAGGATATTTATGATGCTTTGTAACATTTGTAACAAATCCTATCTTAGAATAGCACTAATTTTGTATCAGTCAGTTTAAAAAATAAATGAGATATGAAAACTAATACAACATTTGCGTATGCAACAGTATTTAATATCGCTGGAGAGGTAGACTATGCCAGTGGTGGAATAGTTAGTAAACAGATTATTAAAAATCAGGCAGGAAATGTAACTCTATTCTCTTTTGATAAAGAACAGGGGTTAAGTGAACATACTGCACCTTTTGATGCTCTGGTACAAATTCTTGATGGGGAAGTTGAAATACATGTCGGAGGTATCCCTCACAGGCTGAAGGCAGGTGAGATAATCATTATGCCGGCTAATGTCCCCCACGCATTACATGCAGTTGAACGTTTCAAGATGTTATTAACTATGATAAAGGGAGAAAACAATGAGTGAATTGGTCAATAGTTCAGAAGGAAAGACTTACTCAACACCTGATCCTTTAATTACATAATAGTGAAGCACCAGAACAAGTAAAAGAAGGCTTGAAGGAGCGTTTTTATAGGCACTGCCCACAATTCCATGTAAATAGTGGACAGTGCCTTAACTAAATTTAGCTAGCTCTTCTGCATTTGTTGCTGGAATGTTATTTCAATAAATTCTGCAGGGCGGGAGATTGCTACTAATACTGTAACACGCATTATACCTTCCAATACATCTTCCGGTGTCATCGTGTCACCCAATCCGACATGTACACTGAATGCATCTTCGGGAGTGGCTCCTGCCAGACCGCCTCTTTTCCATACTCCACGCAGGAAGTTCTCAATCATATATTTAATATTCAACCAGGTATTTGCATCATTAGGTTCGAATACATAGGCATGAGCTGCATTTTTGACGGATTCTTCCAGGAAAATCATGGTACGACGCACGTTGATATATCTCCAATCCAGTGAATTGCTATCCAATGTACGGGCGCCCCAGACTTTTATGCCTTCGCCGATAAAGGAACGTATTGCATTAATTGCCTTGCCATTTGCAGGTACATTTAGATCCTCTTGTTCCCTGTTATTGATGTTTACCTCCGGTCTGTTAACGTAATTGACTGAAACATTTGCAGGTGCTTTCCATACACCGCGCGTATTATCTACCATGGTGTAGATACCTGCCATGGCTGCGGAAGGTGGCAGTAAATTCAGGGATGCTTTCACAGTCTTTATCATTGACTGATATATGCTCCAGTTTTGCAATAAAACTTGATGAAATTCATTCTTTTTATTATCCGGCGTTTCTTGGCTCTTTATGATTTCATCAATTGTTGCATTTGCATAATTCAAAATGTCGGAATCTTTGGGAAAGAATGCCTTGAAATCAAGCTCACTGTCAGCAGACCAAGAAAACATATCGGCTGTAATATCTTTATCTCCCAGTATTGTTGTCTCAAGCCATGGATAGTAGGCTGCTCCATATGACAGGCCATTGTTGCCGATATTGGTCTGGAACTCTTCTACTTGCTCCATCATAGTCTGATTCTCCGAACTTTTGGCTTGAACATCAAGAATAGCAAAACGATTCTGCATTTTACTGCAATGATTCAGAACCATCATTTGAATATTTGCACAATCCGAAGAATACACTGCTTCGGGGATCACAACCATTGTTATTTCCCGCTCTTTTTCAAGAGCGTTGATCGCATTGCTCATCATATTCTTGTTCAGCAGTTGGTTGTCTTTATAGTTTCCTGCTGAAAGAACATAGCAAGTACCGCCTCCATTAGCAAAGAACATCAACATCTGATAGTAGAGAGTGAAGTGTTTCTTTCTCTGAGCTGTAAATACATACTTTGTGGTTGTCGCGTCAGTTTCGGTATACTCTTCCTCGTACGTAAACAGGCTGTTTGCAATAGTGCTATTCGACTTTTTAATACTTAGGATAAACTTTTCTTCGGGGCCTTGGCCGAAATAGTTTATATATTCCGCCATAGAGGAAATTCTCCATGGTTTACCTTTTAAGTCTTCCTTTCCATTTGAAGCCTTTTCAGTGATGCCTATAAAAACAGGAATTGAAGTGGGAACCTCTACTACTGAATTCGGAAAGGCATTTTTTTCAACGATGTATACACCGGGAGTTTTCATGTTTGCCATAAATCTATTTTTTATTAAGATTTGATGTAAGAAACTTACTTCATTATACAAAGAAAGCTTTTTTAATTAATCTATCCAAATAGAAAAATATCTATTTTTTTGATATTTATAATTCATAATATTGGTACTTGAATAAAGTTGAACTGATAGTATCAGGAGCTTAAAGCCCCCGATACTGCCCTTTTGCATCGAAGCACGGACATGCCTTGTGTATGGAATTACTGAGCTGATAATGTCCCAATATGCTAGCTTGCGGATAATCTGTTTTCAGTTGCCGCAGCAAATCGAGTAGGGAACATTTCTGGGCATACGTCCTTGTATCTGCCGGTCGGCCGCGTTCATCCAGTCCGCCTTCGTAGCAGATGCCGATGCTCTTGTCATTCCATCCTGTAGCATGTGCTCCGATCTGGTGAACCGGACGACAGATGTGTATTTCACCGTCACGTGTGATGTAGAAATGATACCCGATGCCCGCAAAGCCCCTTGCCAAATGACATCTTCGAAGAGCTTCTACGGAGAAATTCTTGTCACAGCGTGTTGCTGAACAATGAACTACCAGGAGTTTTACCTCCCGATAGTTCTGATAAAAACTTCCTGCTCTCATAGTCTATTTCATGCAAGAATTTAGTCCGAATACGCCTGCCAGGGCAGATGCCACGGCAATTACAACTTTGATGATCACACTCCAGGTTGAACTTGATTTTTTCTCCATGTGACAGTAATTTAGTGATTAGTGATTAGTGATTAGTGATTAGCAATAGCGCAGCCTTTCATTATTAATTTCTAAAGGCTGCGCCTTTGGACGCTATCCCAGCGGATCATCCTCTATGCCTCCGTCGCCTCCTGAATTTCCACCGCCACCGGTGTTTCCGCCATCGCCTCCTCCCGGTGTGGGTGTTTTGGAAATATCCACGGTGGTCTGTCCTGCCTTCTGTGCTTTGAGCACAGCGCGTGTGGCAGCACGGGTAGGGACCGGTGAGAACTCCATACCGGCGAAGATGTTTTTCAAATCTTCTCCGGGGATAAACTGAATATTGACTCCGGTAATATTGGCAGCCGAGAATTTCTCCGCCGTTTCAGCCCCCCGGCTGGTTATTTGTAATCGGAATTTCCCCAGGTCTCCGAAGTCTACCTGTTCTCCTGCCCGCAGGCCGTCAATCATATTCTCGACGGTAGCGATGATAACAGCAGTCACGTCCGCCCTGCTGGCGGTGGTCTGCGATGATACTCTCTTGGCGAGTGCTTTTAGTGATAACTCTTGCGAAACCTGCGCTTTCGCATACGCTTTTTTGGCCTCTTCCAGATTCATTGGATTGCCCATCATTGCAATACTGTAATTCAATGCCATAGTTGTGAATTAAGAATTAAAAATTAAAAAATGAAAGATGAATTTCACCCGTGTAAGTTCAGTGGAATACTGTGCTTCCCGTGGTGAACGAAACAAAGGTAGGATGTGCTGAGGGGCGAATAATGAAAGGGCTTATTCCTTCATGAAACTGCATGATAAAGAGTGAAAAGTATTTGCCTAAGGTGAGTTATATGTAATATAAAATGCTTATCTTTATGCTATGATAATCAATAAAATAACTCTTATGAAAACAAGTAATGAAAATGAAAGGGACCCTGAAGAAGTCTGGCCCGTACGTCCTTACTCCAAACGTGAGCTTGCCGAGGCTTATGCCCCGAATATCTCTCCCGTGTCCGCTTTGAACCGCTTGGCGCAATGGTTCAAGTATAACCTGCAACTAAGCGAAGCCTTGCTTCAGACAGGCTATAAGAAGCGCCAGCAGATATTTACTTCCATGCAAGTGGAATTGATATTCAGGTATCTGGGAAGACCCTGAACAATTGGCGATTGATAATTGACAATTGGTGTATGAAAGTGCGCAAGCCGAACGCTTATATCTGCGTTGGCTTGCGCACTTATCTGTATCGGCCAACGCTGATATCTGCGATGGCCTTCTCACTTATCTGCACCGGGCGATGCACTTATGTCTGACAGTACCCGGTTCCATTTATTTGAATCCCTTGTCCACTTCATCGTTTTGGATATCCACCACTTCATATTCCGTGCTTCCCTGTCCATTCCTTCTTGTCCGGAATCCGTATTTTTCCAGTGACATTACCAATGTCTGTATGGTCTGCCTGTTCACCTGTATCTTTCCGTAAATGGCTATCTTGCTGAGTATGGCTGCCGCCGGCATCCACTTTATGCAGTAATCCTGCGGTTGCGGCTTGCGGAAGTATACGAGCAGGTTTTCCTCCACGGGATCTTTCATACGGTGCAGCTCATTGTGTCTGTTCAGTTCGTTTATTTCCTCTCCTTCATACCAGTACCGGTATCCTTCCTTTATCAACGCGTAGGCCTGCGCATATATCCCCTCATAATTGACCGGTGTGCGATAATCCAGTGTAATGATGGAGGAGGGGAGGAAACGCCGGTTCCCGCCTATGTCCTGCAGACACTGTCGATTATTCGTACTGGCAATGAAGGATGCATGCCGTATGAAATTGTATGCCTGCATGTCGTATGCTTTCCGTTCCGTCACGCTTTCCTGCGTGATGACCCGTTTCAACCCTGCCAGATCGCCTATCCTGGCCCCTTCAAATTCTTCCATATTGATGATGAGGTGCGTGCTGAGCAGCAACTGGTGGTCCTTGTTGTCCGGGTTCACCATTCCGTTCCGGTAATACTCCCTCCACTGGGGAGGTAACAGCCTGCGTATCCAAGTACTTTTCCCTTTTCCCTGTTCGGAGTACAGGATGATCACAAGATGGTTGACCTGCTCATCTTGCAGTGCACATGCCAGCATTCCCACGAACCACCTTCGGAAACTTTCCTTCCAGAACTCCTGGTCTTCCGCCTGTACCGTATCCGCCAGCCGGCCGATATAATCAGTCTCCCCATCCCAGGGTTCCAGTTTCTCTACGTAGTCTGTGAACTGGTTGAAATCCCTTGCATAGGTGGAGTCAATGACCGCCTGCAGATAATTCCTGAAACACTTGATTCCTGCCAGTTGCAAGGCCAGGAATATGGAGTTGTAGCTTCTTGCCCTCATAGGTCGGAACCTGCCTTTCCATCCCTCTTCTTTCTCATCGAAGTTTAGGTATTCCAGCCTGTCCAGTATTACATTCCTTCGGATATCATAATGTGCCTTCAGGAAGTCGAGTACTTGGTTGATGATATCCGGCTTCTCTTCCTTATGATGGATGGCTGCTTCCTCCGTCTTGTCGGTATAGACGTACGCGTTGTGTATGGGCACAGCCACATCGAACCCTTCACTGCCGAAATTTTCCTGAGCCAACCGAATTGCCACCTCTTCTTCCAATGCCTTTGCATAACACTTGTTTCCCAGAGCGAATATGAAGCTGTCCCTGTTTCCCGGTTCGAATTTGGCAATCCTCTTTACTGCAAGCACCGCCTTGTTGAATTCCATCCTTTCCCACGGCTCGGCTTCCGCCTTATCACTTACCACCTTATTACTCCCACTCATCACCTTATCACTTACCACCTTACCACTCTTCTTTTTCCCCATCTGCGGTCTTTCAGGCGGCACAATACCGGTCAGCATCTCATCGACCTCTTTCATAAGTTCTTCATTCAGGTATGCCTTTTCATCGAAAGAAGTGAAGAATCCCCTTGAAATATCTTTCCCACTTCCGTCCACTTCCACATCCAGTAACTTTTCATAGTATTCCTTGCAGGCATCATACATCATCCTGTGATATTTTTCCAACGCTGAGAAATCCTTTTCTCCATTAGAGAATGTCTCCCTGAGAGTGGTGGCATCTTCCGTCTGCAGGAACACGAATATCTTGAATCCATGTGCTTTTGGAGTGAGGAAGCTGCCCAGCGTGTTAGGATCCTTGTTGATTTTCTCCCTCAAGTCTTCCAGCTTCTCTTCGGGCTGGTCGTCAATATCCAACAGGATAACGTGCGTGTACCTTGTGATGCTGTAAGCTTGTCTTTTTTCGCTGTATCCTGCCGTGATGGTGTAGAATGGCAATTGCTTCTTCACATTGTTTGCCTCTTCCGTCTTTCCCTGGCTGACGAGCAGTCTTATTTTGAATACAAGTTTAGCGTGTATTCCCTTTGTGATGTTTTCAATTACTTTTCTCAGGGTTATCTCTCCCCGAACGTTGCTGAATCCGCTGTATGCGGTAACCGGAATATTTTCCATCTCTTTGTTAGTTGTTTTAGTCTGCCTTGTTGGCAGCGCGAAGTAGGGTATAATATTCGGAATGGCAAAAACGCCTTTTTTCACCGAAAAGGCGTTTTTGCACAATTTTGAATTCCTACTTCTTTTTCTTCTTCTTTTCCATTCCCGCTTTCTCTTCCCTGATTTTTTTCCTTAAGCTAATGATTTCGGTATTAATGCTTTCCATCGTCAGAAATCCTTCCTCATGCTTTCCTTTCTCGAACCTTGCCATGCGGTACAGCTTCCTTGCCAGTTGCTTTGTCCCTTTGAGTCCCGCCTCTTTTTTATGATGGATAAGCATGTTTATCCAGGGAATGAGAAACTCTATTCTTTCTTCCGCCCTGACTACGACCTGCTGGTCAACCGGTTCATTTTCAACCAACAGGATGTCGATCCTGTTTCCTTTTCTCTCGATCTCGATGCCACAGGCGTCTTTACTCATGAGCTCAATGCTCAAGATTGTGTTTTTTTAGTCATAAAACCACAATTTTAGATGTTAGTAATTTATTTTAAATTTGCATTCGAAAGCAAAATTAACGGTTATTCTCGTAAAATCGCTCATGCTGGTATAGAAAAATGAAACTTTTTTGTTCTATGTGTGATACACAAAATGATGTAATAGGTGGTAGCCCCACCTACCTATTGATATAAAGTGTGTGTAACAAGGTTTAAAGAAAAAATAGGGAAATACGCGCCTGTGCGTATGTATGCACACGTACATTATTATAAAAGAAAAATGCGATATTAGGAAGTTATTGGGATAAGGCTGCAATAATTGAAATAGATAAATGAAACGAAATGAAAACTTGTGTTTCAAAAATAATTGTAGTAAATGTAGGGTGTTTTTTAATCGTTCGTTTAATGTGCACAAAGATAATGCCTTGAAATGAAACAACAAAATATTCTGATAAATAAAATCGATTAGGTCTTTTGTATGTGTCATATATTACTAATCTATAAATAGTTACCCTTGAAATAAAATTGTGATTTTACACTTGTCTTTTTGCCGAAAGAATCTTAGGTCGGATACAGGCTAAAATGCCATCTTTTAAACGAACGATTAAAAGACAATATTTCTCTTTAATCTGTTCGTCTATAGCTTTTTACCTGTAAGAAACTTAAGGTAATGCACAGCTATGGAAAATCAATAGGCAAGAGGGGCGCAAAGCTTGCCGTATTCTACATAAAGCGTTCGCAAGTGATTGAAGTTCAAGTGTATACAAGGGCTTCAAAGCCCCGAGAAAACACCCTTTTTAAAGAAAACCACCGAATGGAAACGGATAAAGAAACCGAAGTATGGTATGCTATGCGTGCTACCTATCGCAGAGAACCTGATGCCATGCGTCTGCTTGAAAAAGAAAAGTTGGGCTGTTTCATCCCTATGCAATACAAGATCAGCATGAAGAAAGGGAAGAAAGTCCGTGTTCTGGTTCCCGTCGTTCACAATCTGCTTTTTGTCCATGCCTGTCCTTCCGAGGTGAAGCGTGTCAAGTCAAAAGTTACTTACTTGCAATATATCACCGATACCCGTAGCGGTCAAAAGATAATCATCCCTGACAGTGAGATGCAACGTTTCATTGCCGTAGCCGGAACCTACAACGATCATCTTCTATACTTCCAGCCTGATGAATTGAATTTGTCGAAAGGTACCAAAGTTCGCATTATCGGTGGTGACTTCGAGGGTCAGGAGGGTATTTTCCTGAAAGTGAAAGGTGCGCGTGACCGCCGTGTGGTCATCGAGATACAAGGAGTCATCGCTGTTGCCATGGCTACCATCCATCCTAACCTTATAGAAGTAATCGGCTAATCTTTAATTTTTAATTCTTAATTTTTAATTAATCATGTCTCTTTCCGAAGAAGCAATCACTCTTCAGCGTGCAGCGCACGATCTGATGTATTTAGGTATGGACGGGAGTCCTATCTACAGCGATGACCTTTCTCGTCGTAATGGTGAAGTTTACCGCTTAACCACGGCTTTGTATAACTTCGGTGCTAAAGGTTCCGCAGTTGAGGAACAGGCGAATGTCTGTCTTGCTCTCCTAATGGGTTACAGCGCCTCATTCGTAGATCATGGCGAAAAACAGAAACACGTTCAGGAAGTTCTGGATCGTTGTTGGGATATACTTGATGCTCTTCCTGCTTCATTGCTGAAGCTTCGTCTACTTATTGCCTGTTATGGTGAAGTGTTCGACGCGCCTTTGGCTGACGAGGGACGTGCTATCATTGCTTCTTGGGATTCTGTATCGCTCACTCCTGAACAGCGAGAAGCTATTGTTGAGTTTCAGAATGTGGTTGATAATCCTTATTCGTGGGAATATGTTAATGAATGAAAAGTCGATAAATGGTCGATATCGTGGTCTTACTCATGGCTTTTCTGTATAAAGTGAAGACGTTATTTTTCAATATAAGTGTGATAATCTATATACGCCCTTATGTGAAGGTGCTATTGCCTGGAATGATTTTACTTTAGGAATTACTTGGAAAAAACTGAGAGAGAAGAAACTATTTTTTCGGAGAAAAGTTCTCGCCATTCGGTTTTAAGAATGGTATCTGAATATTCGAGAGTGGATGGACTCTATTACGAGCAGAGAGTATGAGAAGTATTATGAAATGATGTACAAAGGATAGGAATATTTTGTCAGAAACAACACTAAAAAATAAGACTGCAAAAGGAGTAGGGTGGAGCTTTATTGATAACATATCAAGTTCAGGTATTTCCTTTCTTGTAAGTCTTGTTTTAGCACGTATATTATCTCCTGAGGAGTATGGCATTATGGCCATGTTGACGATTTTTATTGCCATTTCTAATTCTATCGTAGACAGTGGCTTTTCTAATGCTTTGATTCGTAAAAACGATGTTGTGGAGCTTGATTATAATACTACTTTCTACTTTAATTTAGTTGTTTCTGGTGTTTTGTATCTTGTTCTTTATGTATGTGCTCCTTTCATTAGTAATTTTTTTTCAGAACCTTTATTGATACCGGTGACTCGAGTTTTGGGGCTTGTACTTATTGTGAATGCTTGTTCTATTATTCAACGTACTATATTAGTAAAAGCTGTTGATTTTAAGACGCAAACAAAAATTTCACTGATTTCTTCTATGCTGAGTGGTGTTATTGGTGTCGGTATGGCTATTTATCATTGTGGCGTTTGGAGCTTGGTAGGACAGCAACTGTCTCGACAAGTGCTGAATTCGCTCTTTTTGTGGATATACGGCAAGTGGAAACCTTTATGGGAGTTTTCGTATAATAGTTTTAAAAATTTGTTTGGCTTTGGTTCTAAATTGCTACTATCCGGGCTTATTGATACTATTTATAAAAATATTTACTATATTGTAATAGGGCGATTTTATACTGCGGATCAGTTGGGGCAATATACTCGTGCAGAACAGTTTACTTCTATATTTTCCAGTAACTTGACTTCTGTAATTCAACGAGTTAGTTATCCAGTTTTGAGCACTATTCAAGAAGATGCTATTCGCTTACAAGAAGCTTATCGAAAGATTATAAAAGCGACAATGTTGATAACGTTTGTCTGTATGTTAGTGCTTGCTGCATTAGCAAAACCGTTAGTTCTGATTCTTATAGGGGAGAAATGGCTATTTGCAGTTCCATATTTACAGATTTTGTGTTTTGCCGAAATGTTGTATCCCTTACATGCGATTAATTTGAATATTTTACAAGTAAAGGGGCGTTCTGATTTGTTTTTAAAGTTAGAAGTTATAAAAAAAATAGTAGCTATACTCCCGATTGTTTTAGGAATTACTCTAGGTATAAAGTTTATGCTGTGGGGAGCTGTATGTACTTCTGTTATTTCCTTCTTTTTGAATAGCTATTATTCGGGGCATTTGGTGAATTATTCAACGATGAATCAAATCAAAGATATTTTTCCGACATTTCTTATAGCTTCATTCGTAGCAGGTACTATTTGGTGCCTTTCTTTTTTGAATTTGTCTATCTATTTTACATTTTTTATTCAGTGTGTAACAGGCTTTATATTACTGATTTTTATTAATGAAAAATGTAGATTAAAAGAGTATATGGAGATGAAGCAACTGTTTTTAACTATTCTTAAGAAATAAAATAAGAAGATGGCAAATATACAGAGAAGTTCAAATATAGAGTTGCTTAGAATTGTTTCTATGTTATTGATTGTATTGCATCATTATTGTGTAAACTCTGGCTTCACTGAGGTAATAGATATGAAAAATATCACAGGGAATACATTATTAATACAATTTATGGCATTTGGTGGAAAAGTTGGTGTAAATGTGTTTTTGCTTATTTCCGGCTATTTCATGATAGAAGGTGAACGGAAATATGAAAAAATATACAAATTAATATTTCAAGTACTATTTTATAGTCTTATAATTTCTTTTCTTTTATATTATTGGGGAGGTTACTATTTTAGTTTGAAGCAAATTCTTCAAATTATTCCTTTTGTATTCACTCTTCCTGTGGATTTCATTGCTAGTTATCTGCTTGTGTATTTGCTTTCCCCGATTATAAATAAATGTTTGAAATCATTATCGCGTACAGAATTTACTTTTTTGCTCTTAATATTGCTTCTATATTTTGTAATAGCTGATACATTTTTTTTGCAGCATACGTGGAATTATTTTGGATGGGCATTTACATGCTATTGTGTAGGTGCGTATATCAGAATGTATAATATAGATAAAATTAAACTTCCATGGAGCCTTTTTGCTTTAATTTCTCTTTTGACTATTTGGCTAAGCATATTAGTCGTAGATTATGTAGGTGTCAAATATCACTTTGAAGGTTGGACATATATGCTTTCGGATGCTAATAAACTTCCTGTTTTTGCAATGGCTGTTTTCTTGTTTCTATATTTTAAAAATATGCATATAGGTTATAATAGGTTGATTAATATAGTGGCTGCTTCCTCATTAGGAGTACTTATTATTCATGCGAACTCAGATGTCATGCGTCAATGGCTTTGGAAAGATTTTCTAAGAAATACAGACTATTTTACATCTTCTTATTTGTGGTTACATATGTGTTTGTCTGTAGTGGCCATCTATTCAATATGTACTTTTATTGATGTGTTGAGAATTAAATACTTGGAAAAGCCATTATTTAAACGTTTATTCAAAAAAAAATGTGATATTTAAATGGAGAATAAAAATATAACAGTAACTTCTCCTCTTCTTCCTCCTTTAGAAGAGTTTATTCCTTATCTGAAAGATATTTGGGAGCGTAAATGGCTTACCAATAACGGAAATTATCATGAAGAATTAGAAAATGCTTTATGCGAATATTTAAAGGTTCCTTATATAAGTTTATTTACTAATGGTACTTTGCCTTTGATGGTAGCTTTACAGGCTTTGCGCATTACAGGCGAGGTTATTACTACTCCTTATAGCTTTGTTGCTACTACACACTCTTTGTGGTGGAATGGAATAAAACCTGTTTTTGTAGACATTGATCCTTTAACATGTAATCTTGATCCCGACAAAATAGAAGCAGCTATTACCCCCCAGACGACTGCTATTATGCCGGTGCACGTATATGGAACTCCTTGTGATACGCTACGTATACAAGAAATAGCAGACAAGTATGGACTGAAAGTCATTTATGACGCAGCCCATGCTTTTGGAGTAGAAATTCAAGGAGAGTCAGTCTTAAAGGCAGGCGATATGTCAACATTAAGTTTTCATGCTACGAAAGTTTATAATACGATTGAAGGGGGAGCTTTAGTTTGTCATGACGAGCAAACGAAAAAACGTATTGATTATCTGAAGAACTTTGGTTTTGCAGGTGAGACCACTATAGTTGCTCCTGGCATAAATGGTAAGATGGATGAAATTCGTTCAGCGTATGGGCTATTAGGCTTAAAACATGTTGATGAAGCCATTGATAGACGCCACCAGATTGCGACTTGTTACCGTGATAGATTAATTGGAGAAAAAGGTATTTCTTTCATTAGTGATGTTCAGGGGGTACGGCATAACTATTCTTATTTCCCAATTTTTATTGATGCGGGAGAATATGGTATGACTCGCGATGAGCTTTATTTTAAAATGAAAGAGAAAGGTGTTTTAGGAAGAAGGTACTTTTACCCTTTGATAAGTACTTTTTCTACTTATAGAGGATTGCCTTCTGCGGCTTCAGCGAACCTTCCTGTTGCTACTCGAAAAGCGGGAGAGATTATTTGTTTGCCGATGCATCCTAATTTATTGGACAGTGATGTGGAGCGAATCTTGTCAATAATAGAAAATAGATGATATTATGAATAGTCAACCTTTGGTTAGCGTTGTTTGTACCGCATATAATCATCAAGATTATATAAGGGATGCCTTGGACGGTTTTATAATGCAAAAGACTTCTTTTCCTTTTGAAATAATAGTTCATGATGATGCTTCCTCAGATGCAACTCCTGATATAGTGAAGGAATATGAAGCAAAATATCCTTCATTGTTTCGTAATATATACAGAAAAGAGAATTGGTATTCGCAAGGCAAGAATATTTGGGAATATATATTTGCTTCTGTTGCCAGAGGCAAATATATTGCGATATGTGAAGGAGATGACTATTGGATAGATCCTTTGAAATTAGAGAAGCAAGTTTCTTTTTTGGAACAGCATGCAGAATATTCTATCTGCTATCATCGAGTTAAATTAGTTACAGGAGAAAAAATAGAGTTATCCAGAATTCCGCGAAAATATTCTATGACTCAATGTGATATTGCACGAACAAACTATATAAATACTCCTTCCGTTGTCTTTCGAAATCAAAGTAGTAAGTTAAGGTTGGAGTTGCTATCCCAATGCATTACTGCTGATTATGTTTTATGGCTATTGTTATCCGAATATGGAAAAATTGCTTTTTTGCCAGATGTTATGGCATGTTATAGAATTAATTCGGGTGGCATATGGGGAACTAAATCGGCTATATACCAGTATTCAAACTGGATTAATACTTTAAAAAAACTAATTCCGAAATTCAATTTGAAAATTTCAGTGATATTGGTATGGCAATTAATTGTTTGTGAGTGTATATTGTTGTGTAAAAGACTTGGAATAAGATGAGAAAGAGCTTTTTATTTGTCTTGTTTCTTGTTTTAGGATTAAATTTACCTTCAGGTTATTGTTATGCATTGCTGATTTTGATTCTTATATCAGCTCTTTTTTATCTACTGGCAACACATATAAAAATAAAATATAAACGGGGAATTGATTTTATTCCTATGAGCTTTTTTCTTATATGGGTTTATGGCCTTTTTATGGGGTATTATAATGGTAATAAAGTATCATACATAGTTGCTAATTTTGCGGGGATGTTCTGCTATCTTTTATATTATGTATTAATTATATTGGATGTTTCTGTTGCTAAATTAGTAAATGTACTGAAAATCACAACAATCTCTACCTCAATAATTGCAATTATATATTACACTTTAGGTCTTTTTGACATCAACGCTGCATTTTTGTATAGTTTTCTGGGTGGAATTAATCAAGGTTCAAGTACAGGGCAATTGAGAGTCTATTTTACTGACCTATCGGTTGGGTTCTCGTTATGGTTCATTTCATTTGTATACTTGTTGATAGGAAGAATGGAGAAGCACATATTTTTGTTGCAAGGCATAAAGCATAGAAGTTATATTTTATTCTTATTGTTAACAACTTTTGTTCTATATTTCGTTACGGCTTCAAAAGGATTTATGCTTGCCGGAGTTTTCTACATCTTTTTAACTCCAATTCTTTTATATGGTAAAAAAATGACATCCGGAAAGATGTCAAATAATGTCTTTTTTTTTGTGGCTCTGTTTGTGTTAATTGTATTGGTGCTGGTGACTTCTGATTATGTCAATATTGTTATGAATATTTTTGACACGGAAGATGATTCAAATGAAATACGGTATTTGCAATTGGCATACATTGTTGAGGATGTCAGTTGGTGGGGAAAAGGACTTGGTGCAGTGATACCTAATTTTTCTCGAAATGATGAAGCTGAATATGGTTTTGAGTTAACTTATATAAATCTTATTCATAAGTTTGGAATTTTTTCCTGTGTACTTTTCTTAAATTGGGTTTATGTGTTGTTTAAGGCTTGTCGGAATGTTTATCATAGAAAGAATGTTTTCAATTCATCCCTTTCATTAGGCTGTATGGGGTATCTATTTCCTTCAGTGGGTAATCCTCTTTTAATGCATCCGGCTTGTGTGTTACTCAACTGTATTGCTCTGTATTTATTACGTAAAAAAGAGTAAATGAAAACATCAGTTTGCCTTGCATCTTATAATGGACAACAATTTATAGAGCAACAAATAAAATCGATCCTTGCTCAGCTTTCTGAAAATGATGAGTTGATAGTCTCGGACGATTGCTCTACAGATAGAACGTTGGAAATAATTAGATCATTTAATGACTCAAGAATTAAAATATTGTCAGGCATTAGATATGCATCTCCTATCAGAAACTTTGAAAATGCACTGAAGCATGCAACGGGTGATATTATTTTTCTATCAGATCAAGATGATGTTTGGTTACCTAACAAAGTTAAAGTAATGACTTCTTATTTTAAGGAATATGATGTGGTAGTTAGCAATTGTTCTATTGTGGATCAAGAGCTCAATGTGATTAAAGAAAAATTCTTTTTCTCTGGAAGTGATAGGAAGGGATTTATTAATAATCTCTATGATAATCATTATTTAGGATGTTGCATGGCTTTTAAGAAAGAAGTATTAGATACGGTTCTGCCATTTCCTAAAAAGATTGCGATGCATGACATTTGGATTGGCCTATGCGCAGAGGTTTTTTATAGGTCGATTGCTGTAGATGATGTTTTATTGTTGTATAGAAGACATGGAGGAAATGCTTCGCCTACTTCTGAAAAAAGCAGTGCTTCTCTATGTGTAAAATTGTGGTATCGTTTGTATTTCTTGATACAAATAGGACGTCGTGCTTTATTATGGAGAAAAAAGTAAAACAAAAAAGTGCTCAGGATAGAGTGATTCTGATAAACCAGTCAACTGGATATTTAATGGTTGATATAGTGAATGCTTATGCCCGGAAATATCCTGATGTTATTTTGTTAGCAGGCAGTTGTAATATATTGGCAAGAGAGTTGGACAAGTCTGTTAAAGTACATAAGATAGCTACCTATATTCGTACTTCATTCTTTATGCGTACGTTAACATGGTTAATAGCCACTCTACAAATTTTTTTCTTGTTGCTTTGGAAATATAGGCACTATAAAATTGTTTATGTAACTAATCCACCTATGTCTTATTTTCCATCATTGATTCTTAAGCGTAAGTATTCTGTTGTCGTTTATGATGTATACCCAGATGCATTGAATAATATTGGAATACACGAAAGCTCTTTGATATACAAGGCTTGGGCAAAAATTAATAAGCGGATATATAGAAATGCCGATAGGGTATATACACTAAGTGAAGGTATGGCTACTTTGTTGTTAGCGTATTGTGGTAGAGATAAGATATTAGTAATACCCAATTGGATGGGAATGGACTCTTTGCCTCGGATTGAAAAAATGGAAAATCCTTTTATCTTAAAACATGACCTACTACATAAATTTGTTGTAATGTATTCTGGAAATATAGGATTTACACATAATGTAGCATCTATTATTGAAATAGCAGAAACCTTTAGAGAAGATGATGATATTGTTTTTCTCATCATTGGGGAAGGATTGAAAAAGGCTGAACTAATGTTGTGGGTTAAAGAGAAAGGACTGGAGAATTGCAGTTTCTTGTCATGGCAACCTTCAGAGGAATTGAAATACTCTTTGAGTGCGGCTGATGTATCGATTATAACTTTGACTGATGAAACAGCTTTGGCAAGTGTACCGAGCAAAACCTATAATTTACTTGCGGTAGGCAGTCCTTTGTTATGTATAGCACCCGAAGAATCAGAATTGGCCCGATTGGTAGAGGAACATGGTTGCGGGAAATGTTTTACAAAAGAGAAAGTCATTGAAATGTCGCATTTTGTGAGAGAACTAAAGGCTAATCATAATCTTTGGAAAAGCTATTCTGATAGTTCACTGAAAGCTTCGTTAAGTTATACCTATAGAAATGCGAAACAGTATGTATCGTAGCCTTATTAAGCGTTTGATGGACGTAGTAGTCGTTTCTGTTGCTTTGCTCGTTATTTGGCCACTATTGTTGCTTATTACTCTTTGGCTTCACTTTGCCAACAAAGGTGCAGGAGCTTTTTTCTTTCAGGCACGTCCGGGTAAAAATGGAAAAATATTCAAAGTAATCAAGTTTAAAACAATGACAGACGAACGAGATACAAAAGGGAATCTTTTGCCGGATGAGAAAAGACTAACTAAGGTTGGTCAGTTTATTCGTTCCACCTCTATTGATGAATTACCTCAATTAGTCAATGTTTTGAAAGGGGATATGGCTTTGATTGGTCCCCGCCCATTGTTACCCCAATATTTGGCTTTATATAGTAAGGAACAAATGCGTAGGCATGAAGTTCGTCCGGGAATAACGGGATGGGCACAAGTGAATGGGCGAAATGCAATATCATGGACGAGGAAGTTTGAATTGGATGTGTGGTATGTAGATCATTGTTCTTTCTTACTTGATTTGAGAATCCTTGTCTTGACGATGAAAAAAGTTTTTATTAGAGAAGGGATTAATTCGAGTTCTTCAATTACAATGGATGTCTTTATAGGGAATAATTAGTAAAATGAGAAAAATGAAAAATATTGCAATTTATGGTGCTGGTGGTCTTGGTCGTGAAGTCGCTTGTTTGTTAAATACAATAAATGGCGATAATCCTATATGGAATTTTATAGGGTTTATTGATGATGTGAAAGAGGTTGGTGCCACTAATGAATACGGAACGGTATTAGGAGGCATTGATTTCTTGAATAGTTACCCTTCGGCCCTTTCTGTTATTATAGCTATCGGGAATCCTCGTGGCGTTGCTGGAATTGTAAAAAAAATACGTAATGCAAATATAGAGTTTCCTAATATTATAGCGCCAGATGTTCGCCTTGTTGATAAAGAAAATATGAAAATAGGTATAGGAAATATTCTTTCTTGGAATTGCACTATAAGTTGTCATGTAAACATTGGGAATTTTAATGTTTTTAATGGCTGGGTAACGGTGGGGCACGATGCTGTTATTGATGACTTTAACTCTTTTATGACTGGAGTTAGGATAGCAGGAGACACCCATATTGGTAATGAAAATTATTTTGGAGTGTCTTCTGTTTTACTTCAAAAAAAGAAAGTTGGAAATAATACGATAATAGGTGCTGGAAGTATTGTTATTCGTGCAACAAAAGATAACAAAACTTATATGGGGGTTCCTGCAACTGTTGTAGAGTATTGATGATGTGATTGTCTAATTTTTATTTAAATAATAAGTTATGGAATTAAAAGATTTTATTGAAAAGTTTGCAGAACAGTTTGACGATACTGATGTTGCTGAATTTGCACCTAATACAAAGTTTCGCTGTTTGGAAGAGTGGTCTTCCTTATCTTCACTTTCCATTATAGCAATGATAGATGAGGAATATGATGTCATGATAAATGGAAATGATATTCGAGAAAGTGAAACAATAGAAGATTTGTATACTAAAGTAAAATCAAGGATATAAGATGGCTTTTTTATCTATTCCTAATGTTGCTATAAGAGGAATTGCAGCTTGTGTGCCTAAAAATATTGAGGAGAATCTCAATCTTCCGGTATTTAAAGAAGGTGAAGCTGTCCGTGTGATAAACCAGACTGGGATTGAAAGAAAACGAACAGTTGAGAATGGAACAACTATATCAGATCTTTGTAAAGAAGCCTTTAATTGTTTGATTGACAAACTTAATTGGGAGAGAGAAAGTATAGATGTCTTGGTTTTAGTTTCTTCTTCAGCTGATTATATTACACCTCCCACAGCTAATGTATTACAAGGATTATTGGATCTTTCTGAAGAATGTATTGCTTTTGATATTCGTCAAGGATGCCCTGGATGGGTTGTGGGATTGAGTACTGTATCTTCTATGATTTCATTAGGAAATTTGAAGCGTGCTGTAATTCTGTGTGGAGATGTTTCTACACTTCTTAATTCTCCTATAGATAAAGAAACACGCCCTCTCTTTGGTGATGCAGGAACAGCTACTGCGATTGAATATGCAGTGGATGCGCCTGTACTACAATTTCAACAGGGAACAAGAGGAAAAGACTTTCAGGCAATCATGACGCCTTATGGAGGATTACGCAATCCAGTAACAGAAGAGGCTTTGAAATTTGTAGAATATGGTTCTAACCAAATACGACGTGGTATTGACTGTAGAATGGATGGCATGAATGTATTCAGCTTTGGATTGTCTGTTGCTCCTAAAAGCGTACAATCGTTGTGCGAATATTATGATATAGATAGGGAGAGTATAGATTATTATTTTTTTCATCAAGCGAATCAATATATGAATGAAAAGATCCGCAAAAAATTGAAGATTGATCTTTCAAAAGTACCTTATAGTTTGAAAAACTTTGGTAATACGTCTGGTGCTTCTATTCCTCTTACTATAGTGACACAATGTCAGGAAGCTTTTAGTACGCGTAAGCTAAATAATATAGCTTGTGCCTTTGGCGTAGGTTTAGCTTGGGGGAGCGTACATTTTGAAACGAACTGTATTATTTGTCCAGAATTAATAGAGCATTAATAGATGTATAATCCCTTTTCATTAGAGAATAAGACGATACTGATAACTGGAGCTTCTTCAGGTATTGGTCGCGCAACTGCTATAGAGTGTTCTAAACTTGGTGCGAAAGTGATAATTACAGCTCGTAATAGAGAACGTTTACAGAAGACTTTTGACTCTCTTGAGGGTAATGGTCATGAAATGTATTTCTGTGACTTATCTGATTCTGATGCAATTGGTGATATGGTTTCTCGCATATCTGAAATACAAGGCCTAATTAATAATGCTGGTTTTACAAAGTTACTCCCTTTGCAATTTGTAAAGGAGGATACTCTAAAATCAATCATGCAAGTTAATACGATAGCCCCGATTATGCTTTTACAAAAACTATTGAAGCAAAAGAAATTAAGGACTCATTCTTCTGTTGTATTTACTAGTTCTTTAGCAGGTTTGGGAACCGTTTCTGTGGGCAATTCGATGTATGCTGCTACGAAAGGTGCTATTAGTGCATTTGTAAAGAATGCTGCGTTGGATTTGTCTGTTAAAAAAATTCGGGTTAATGCTGTTTGCCCGGCTATGATTAGTACGGAAATACTTAATTCTGAGATTGTAACAAAAGAACAGTTGGAAGAAGATATAAAAAACTATCCTCTTGGGCGTTATGGGGATCCTTGTGATGTTGCATTTGCTATAATTTACCTGTTATCCGATGCGTCTAGCTGGATAACTGGTACGAATTTAATTATTGATGGAGGTTTGACATTAAAATAAAATGAATATGGATAATTTGAAAAAGTACAATGAGGTGTTTTGTGAGTCGTTAGAAATTAGTGAAGACCAATTGACTGGTTTAGCTTATCAGGGAACGGAGCTTTGGGATTCAGTTGGTCATATGTCATTAGTGGCTAATATTGAAGAAGCATTTGATATTATGATGGAGACAGATGATATAATTGATTTCTCCTCTTATGAGAAAGGGAAAAATATATTAGAGACAAAATATAATGTGCAATTCTAATTCTTTAGAAAGAAAAACAGCCTTAATCACAGGTTGTAATCGAGGAATTGGAAAGGAGATATTATCTCTTTTCGTAAGTGAGGGAGCATCAATTATTGCTTGTGTAAGAAAGGAAACTCCCGATTTTATCTCTTTCATTTCAGAACTGTCTCTGAAGTATGCTGTTAGTATTGAATTGTTGGTTTTTGATATTTCGAATGAAGAAGAAATAAAGGCTGCAATGAAAAGTTTGGTACAGAAAAAAGTTAAGATTGATATTCTGGTGAATAATGCCGGGATTGCGACTGGTGCTTTTTTGCAGATGACCTCTATGAAACAATTAAGAGAGGTGTTTCAAATTAATTTTTTCTCTCATGTTTTAATAACTCAACTGGTTTCTCGGATAATGTTGAAGGAGAAGAAGGGGTGTATCATTAATATGGGATCTATTGCTGGCTTAGAGAATTTTGCTGGTTATACGGCTTATGGTTCCAGTAAAGCAGCTCTGATGTGTTTTACGAAAACAATAGCGCGTGAACTTGCTCCTTATAATATTCGAGTTAACTCAATTGCTCCTGGATTAACAGATACTGGTATGGCAGGTCAAATGGAAGACAAGGCTTGGAAAGAAATGGTTGGTCGGTCGGATTTGAATCGTTTGGGCGATCCTAAAGAAATCGCAGAATTAGCATTGTTTCTTGCATCAGATAAATCATCTTTTATAACAGGGCAAATAATTAGAGCAGATGGTGGTATGTAATACTCTTTTTTATGACGAATATTGAACAGTTAGATAAATTAGCACTTCAGCTCCGTAGACGAGCATTAGAGGTTGCTTTGCGATCGGGAAAGAATGGGGCTCATTTAGGAGGTGGGCTTTCTCTTATTGAAGTTTTCGCAACATTGTATGGTAAGGTGCTAAAATATAACGTAGCTCAACCACTAAATGAAGAACGAGACCGATTGATTGTCAGTAAAGGACATTGTGTTTTGGCGTATTATACGGCATTGGAATTTGCTGGCTATCTAACCAAAGAAGATATTGATTCTTTCGAATCAAACGGCTCTCATTTTCATGGGCATGCAACAAGGAATCTTCAGTATGGAATTGAATTTTCAGGAGGAAGTTTAAGTATGGGGCTGTCTTTTGCTGTGGGAGTGGCTATCGCTGCCAAAAAGAAAGCGACTAATAATCGGGTATATGCGATTGTGGGTGATGGCGAGTGTGATGAGGGGTTAGTTTGGGAAGCGGCTATGTCTGCTTCAAATTATAGGTTGGATAATCTGACTGTAATAGTCGATTGTAATGGTCTGCAGTATGATGGTTTAACGACAGATGTGATGAATCATTTATCATTGGTGGAAAAGTTTCGGGCCTTTGGCTTTTTCACAATAGAAGTTGATGGACATGATTGTAATGCCTTATGTGAGGCTTTTCAAAAGAGAAATAAAAATACTCCTATTGCTATAGTAGCTCATACAGTAAAAGGGAAAGGTGTGTCATTTATGGAAAATAAAAAAGAATGGCATCATTCAACTCTTTCACAGCAACAATATGAACAAGCATTATCTGAATTACCATTATGAGTGTATTAAATTCTACAAAAGCAAAAATCTACTCTCGGTTGGGACAAAGAGGATCTATTTTTGGGATGGCTACATTAGATGCAGCTCAAAATGATTCTCAGTTGATGGTTCTAACTGCTGATTTGGCATCTTTATCTGGCTTGGATAGATATGCAAGTAAATATCCTGAACAATTTTTGAATATTGGTATTGCTGAACAAAATATGCTTGGAATAGCTGCTGGATTGAGTGCAGAAGGTTACCACCCAGTTGTGACAACCTATGCAACATTTATTTCATTGCGTAGCTGTGAGCAGATACGGCATTATTTGGGTTATATGGGGCTAAAGGTCATCGTGATTGGGTCGGGTGCCGGATTAATTCAAGCATATTCAGGTAATACGCATTATTCTGTAGAAGATTTAGCCGTGATGCGTGCTATACCTAACTTGACCGTACTGTCGCCTGCTGATGCAGGTTCTGCAGTAAAAGCGTTTGATGCTTCTTTAAAGCACGATACTTCAGTTTATATACGCTTAACAGGGGGGCTCAATTGTCCGATAGTGTATAAAGAGGAGTTCGATTATGTGATAGGCTGTGCGAATACAGTTAGAGAGGGGGAGGATATTGTGATATTTGCCACTGGAGTAATGGTCTATCAGGCTTTACTTGTGGCTGATATTTTACAAGAGCAAGAAGTTAGGGTGAAAGTAGTGGATATGCATTCAATAAAACCGATCGATATCAATGCTATTCGTGATAATCAATCTGCCAAATTATTTGTCTCAATAGAAGAACATAATGTCATTGGAGGACTGGGAGGAGCCATCGCTGAAGTGTTGTCGGAGTTTACTGCTTATCCTAAATTGTTAAGATTGGGTATACATGATGTTTTTAACATAGCAGGTGAGTATGAGAATTTGTTAGGACAAAATAGATTGCTTCCTCAGCAATTGGCTGAGGATATTATGGGTAAGTATAAAGGATGAAGAAGCAAATTTGGAATCATGCAATGTACCTAAATAGAAAAGCCATTGTTGCAGATGATGGGCGTACCTTAAGTTATAGTGAATTAGATGATTGTTCAAATAAACTTTCATGCCATTTGATAGCACGTAGACTTGTATTCTGTTTGTGTACAAATGGAATAGGTTCATTACTGGGCTATTATAGCTTTCTCAAAACAGGTATTGTCCCGGTGATGCTGGATGCTTCAAAGGACATGGAGTTGATGAATAGGTTGCTGGCTATATATAAACCTTCTTATATTTGGCTGCCTACTTCTGTTTACTCTCCGGAGTATGGCAAAATAGAATATTCGGTGTTTAATTATACTCTTACTTCTTATAGTAATGATCCGATAGAACTTCATAGTGAACTCGCTGTTTTACTTACTACCTCCGGAAGTACAGGTAGCCCTAAGCTCGTTCGTTTGAGTTATGACAATATAAGGAGCAATGCCGAATCAATAGCCGAGTATCTCAATATCACGGCCGACGAGAGACCTGTAACTTCGCTCCCGATGTATTATTCTTATGGACTGTCGGTTATCAATAGCCATTTGTTGAAAGGCGCGACTATTCTTCTAACGGATAAACCTGTTATCCAAAAAGAGTTTTGGACTTTTGTAAAGGAGCAGAGAGCAACTTCTATAGCAGGTGTTCCTTATACTTATGAAATGCTTAAGCGTCTTCGCATATTCCGTATGGATTTGCCAGAGTTGAAAACGATGACGCAGGCAGGAGGTAAACTGAATGCTGATCTGGCAAAAGAGTATATGGAACAAGCGGCTGCTTCGGGAAAGAAATTTATTGTGATGTACGGGCAAACGGAAGCGACTGCCCGCATGAGTTATCTACCCTTTGACAGAGCACTCGAAAAATATAGTAGTATAGGCATTGCCATTCCAGGTGGATCGTTCTTGTTGATTGACGAAAGGGGAGATGAGATAGAGGACGTAAATAAGGACGGGGAATTGGTTTATACCGGTGCTAATGTTTCATTAGGTTATGCCGAATGCCGGGAGGACTTGGCAAAAGGTGACGAAAATTCAGGTGTATTATATACAGGAGATATTGCCCGTAGAGATGAAGATGGATTTTATTATATAACGGGGCGTATGAAACGCTTCGTAAAAATATATGGCAATCGGGTGAATCTGGATGCAACCGAACAGCTTGTTAAAGACATTACAACATCGTGTGCTTGTGTCGGCGTCGATGATAAGATTACTGTGTTTACAACGGAGCAGGGCAAAGAAGAAGAAATCAAATCTCTGCTGATGAAGAAGACTGGATTGAACGTTCGTGCTTTTGCGGTTCGGGTTATAGAAGAAATTCCTAAAAATCCTTCGGGTAAGGTGCAATATGCTGAACTCTCTAATTTACTAAATTAGTCTTTAAATGAATTTGAATGATATTTTGAACATACCTCCTTATTCATTGGATAAAGAGGCAAAGCGCTTGTTGTTGAATGAAAGGTTGCAGGTGTTGACTTTGCAGCATTATGAGCGGTGCAGTGATTATCGCAGAATGATTGATGCGCAGAAATTGGATATAAATCACCTTCCTGAATACGATAAACTTCCGTTTCTTCCGGTGAGGCTGTTTAAGGAGTTCGAGCTTTGCAGTGTTGATAAAGAGGAGGTAGTGAAGACGATGACTTCTTCGGGAACAACAGGACAGCAAGTGTCTCGTATCTTTTTAGACCGGGACACATCGACTAACCAAACGAAAGCTTTGACTAAAATTGTTTCTTCATTTATCGGAACCAAACGCGTCCCGATGTTGATACTCGATTCGAGTGGAGTGGTCAAAAATCGCAATATGTTTTCTGCCCGGGGGGCAGGTATTCTTGGCTTTTCGATGTTTGGCTCAAAAAAGATATATGCGTTGGATGAAGAGATGCAATTGAATATTCCATTGCTTAGAGAATTTCTGGAGGAGCATGAGGGAGAGCCTATTTTTATGTTCGGATTTACTTTTATGATCTGGCAGCACTTCTACAAACAACTCTTGGCGACGGAATATAAGCCCGATTTGTCGAAAGGCATTTTGATTCATGGAGGAGGATGGAAAAAACTGATATACGAATCTGTGTCTCCCGAAGAGTTCAAAAAGAGGCTTTCCGACGCCTGCGGTATCGATACAAATAATGTACACGATTACTATGGAATGGTGGAGCAAACGGGCAGCATTTATATGGAATGTGAATGTGGGCATTTGCATGCCCCAGTGTTTTCGGACATCCTTATACGGCGTGCCAACGATTTTTCATTGGCTCCTTATGGAGAAAAAGGAATTATTGAAGTGGTATCTGTACTTCCGGAAAGTTATCCCGGGCATGTGCTTCTTACGGAGGATGAAGGGATGATTCTTGGCGAAGATGATTGTCCTTGCGGAAGGAAAGGCAAATATTTTAAAATAATGGGTCGAATTAAAAATGCGGAGATCCGCGGATGTAGTGATACGTATGCTGCTAAATTCTGATAATTTGAATATTAAGCTTTTGTTTCCATTGAAATTGGATTGGGAACAGTGGGCTTGTGCAAAGCCTGATGTGCTTTTTTCGGAGAAGGTAATAGATTGTTTGAATGCGCTTTCTGCCTCTTTGCTGAAAGATAAACAAAGTCGGATATATCCGGATGTAATTACATTTGCTTTCTTTTGCAGAAAGGCAAATCTATTGGCACAAAAGAAACAATATGTAGGTGCAGATAATGAAATCTCCGGTGGATCTATTCGGTTGGGAAGGGGGGTACTTTTTCATGTGGCGCCCTCTAATGTACCTATTAATTTTGGATACTCATTGATTGCTGGCTTATTAAGCGGCAACCATAATGTGGTGCGTGTTTCGTCGAAGGAGTTCCCACAGGTCGATTTGATAGTGAGGCATCTGATTGAGATGGCTGAGAGTCAGGATTACAGGGAAGTGTTCGACAGAATTGCTTTGGTTAAATACGACCGAAGCAGTGATGCTACTGCTTTTTTCTCTTCTTTTTGTCATGTAAGAGTTATTTGGGGAGGCGATGATACGATTAACCAAATCCGTAAGAGCCAGATACCTGCGCGGTCGTTCGATGTGACATTTGCCGATCGTTACTCTATGGCTGTCATAAATGCGGATGAGCTGGTGAATGAGAGGAATATGAGGAAAGTAGCCGAAAGTTTCTATAACGACACGTATTTGTTTGATCAGAATGCCTGCTCTGCCCCCCACCTCATCGTCTGGTTGGGAAAGTTAGAGAACATGGAGAAAGCACAAGAAATATTCTGGACTGCCGTTCAGGATGAAGTGAAAAGGAAATATGAGTTTCAGGCTGTATTGGCGGTAGACAAGTTGACTGCTTTCTATCGGCAGGCCATAGCGATGGATATTCAAAAAGAGCCGATAGAAGATAATACGCTTGTACGTGTGAAACTAAAACAACTTTCGCCTGTGATTGACGAGTTCAGATGTGCAGGTGGTTATTTCTCCGAATATGTGGCATCTTCTTTGGATGAAATGGCGGCTATCGTGAAAAATAGATATCAGACATTGGCTTATTATGGGCTGAATAGAGAGGAACTGGATCGGTTTGTGGTGGATAATCGGTTGGTGGGCATCGATCGGATTGTGCCATTGGGAGAAACTACAAGTTTCTCTTTTACTTGGGATGGTTACAACTTGATACAAACCTTATCTCGAGAGTGCATTGTGTTATAATATGCTTGAAATTAAGAGAATTGTAAATAGTATCTTCAGCTCTAATAGTTACTTGCTGTATAGTGACGATTCGCCTGAAGTGTGGTTGATAGACGCAGGTGACGTAGACCCTATTTGTAATTATTTGGCTTTAAATAGCAAAAAACTTAAAGGTGTGTTATTGACTCATACTCATTTTGATCACATTTATGGATTAAATCGTTTGGCTAATGTATTTCCTGAATTAATGGTTTACACATCATACCGTGGAAAGGAGGGACTAGGGTCTGATAAACTAAATATGTCTCGCTATAATTTGCGACCATTTGTCTTTCGGTCTGACAATGTGGAAATATTACAGGAAGGGCAAGAAGTGCAGTTGTGGGAGAATGTACGGTTGATGGCTTTTGAAACTCCTGGTCATGATTGGAGTGCACTCTGCTTTAAAGTGGGAGATGCTGTTTTTACAGGTGACTCTTATTTACCACAATACGACTTAATCACAAATTTTCCTAAAAGTAATAAAGAGCAGGCTTTTAAATCGTTGGAGAGAATAAAGGAACTTTCTGTAGGATGTAGTCTTTATCCTGGGCATGGAGATATTGTGTATGCGTAAATATTGGATACAATTGTTGCGTCTTATTTCTTTCCTTTTTATCCCTTACTACGTAAGAAGATCAAATAAACATAGATAATTTTCGTTATGAACAAACGAATTTGGCTTTCGCTTGCTCACATGGGTGGCCGTGAGCAAGACTTTATAAAAGAGGCATTTGACACAAACTGGGTGGTACCTTTAGGCCCGAATGTAGATGCTTTTGAAAAAGCATTGGCTGACTATTTACAAGACGATCGTCAGGTGGTGGCACTGAGCGCTGGGACAGCTGCTTTACATTTAGGACTAATTTTACTAGGTGTTAAACCGGGTGATGAAGTGATTTGCCAGAGCTTTACATTCGCGGCATCGGCAAATCCAATCTCTTATCTGGAAGCTAAACCAGTGTTTGTGGACAGTGAAAAAGATACGTGGAATATGGATCCGGTATTGCTGGAAGAGGCTATCAAAGACCGTTTGCGTAAAACCGAGAAATTGCCAAAAGCAATCATTCCGGTACATCTATATGGTATGCCGGCCAAGATGGACGAAATTATGGAGATTGCACATCGGTATGATATTCCGGTGCTGGAAGATGCTGCGGAGGCTCTCGGCTCTAAATTAAACGGACAGATGTGTGGAGTATTTGGAGAATTGGCTGCTCTTTCGTTCAATGGAAACAAGATGATAACGACTTCAGGTGGTGGTGCACTGATTTGTCGTACGGAAGAGGAAGCGAAGCAGACTAAATTTTATGCAACCCAAGCCCGGGATGCCGCTCCACACTACCAGCATACACACATCGGTTATAATTATCGTATGAGTAATATCTGTGCTGGTATTGGGAGAGGACAAATGTTTGTGTTGGAAGAACACATTGCTCGGCGTCGTGCCCATCAGGCACTTTATACGAATTTGTTGAAAGATGTACCCGGAATAACAGTGATGCAGAATCCGAATGATCGTTTTCAGTCAAACTTTTGGCTGACCTGTATCTTGGTTGATCCGAAAATAGCCGGAAAGACAAGAGAGGACATTCGTCTGAAATTGAATGCTGAAAATATTGAAACACGTCCGTTATGGAAGCCGATGCACCTGCAGCCTGTATTTGTGGATGCTCCATTTTATGGCAATGGTACGAGTGAACGTCTGTTTGACATTGGTCTTTGCTTGCCTTCCGGACCAATGTTGACAGAAGAAGACGTTGAAAAGGTAGTGAATATGATCAAGAGGGTATAGACCGAAATTGGGCAGGTATCATTCTTGGGTTTGAAATAATTCATAAAAATATTAAGATAAATCTTCGCTGTAGAATAATTGTATGAAAAAAGTAGCATTACTAACTGGAATCACTGGTCAGGATGGTTCATTTCTTGCTGAGTTTTTAATAGAAAAGGGGTATGAAGTTCACGGAATTCTTCGTCGTTCTTCTTCATTTAATACAGGACGTATTGAGCATCTTTATTTGGATGAATGGGTGCGTGATATGAAACAACAACGATTAGTAAATCTCCATTATGGGGATATGACGGATAGTAGTTCATTGATTCGTATTATTCAACAAGTGCAGCCCGATGAGATCTATAACCTTGCTGCTCAAAGTCATGTAAAGGTGTCTTTTGATGTTCCTGAATATACGGCCGAAGCTGATGCGGTGGGCACACTGCGTATGCTTGAAGCTGTCCGTATTCTTGGTTTAGAGGAGAAGACAAGAATTTATCAGGCTTCTACTTCAGAACTTTATGGTAAGGTACAGGAAATTCCTCAAAAGGAGACCACTCCTTTCTATCCGCGTAGTCCATACGGAGTAGCTAAGCAATACGGTTTCTGGATAACCAAGAATTACCGTGAGAGTTATGGAATGTTTGCTGTGAATGGTATTCTGTTCAATCATGAAAGCGAACGTCGAGGAGAGACTTTTGTAACTCGAAAGATAACTCTTGCTGTTTCTCGTATTGTACAAGGTTTTCAAGATAAGTTATATTTAGGTAATCTGGATGCTCGTCGTGACTGGGGATATGCGAAGGATTACGTAGAGTGTATGTGGCTTATTCTTCAATATGATACGCCGGAAGACTTCGTGATAGCTACAGGCGAGATGCATACCGTTCGTGAATTTACTACTTTAGCATTTCGAGAGGCTGGCATTGAAATTCGTTGGGAAGGTGAGGGTGTTGATGAAAAGGGCATTGATGTAAGTACCGGTAAAGTGCTTGTTGAGGTTGATCCTAAATATTTTCGTCCTTGCGAGGTTGAGCAATTATTGGGTGACCCTACTAAGGCAAAAACTGTATTGGGTTGGAATCCAACGAAAACAAGTTTTTCTGAACTTGTGAGGATAATGGTGACGCATGATATGAAGTTTGTGAAGAAATTATATCTTAAAAAGTAAGTAACAGATTTGTCTGCGTTTGGTATTCGCTCATTGTGTATTTTTCGGTTCTGTGTACGTAAGCATCGCAAGGTGACACGTCAAAATAGAATGTTAACGATAAATAAGAGAGGATGTCAATCTTTAGAAAAATAATCACTTCTTTGTTTGATTGTTGCACAAATAGTCGTACTTTTGTTTATGGGTAATATCAATGTATAATCGTATGGCAACAGTATCATTGAAAATACGTCTGAATTATAATCAGATATTAGAGTTAACTCAACAACTTTCTGATGATGATAAGTTGGAATTGAGCCGTGCACTTACTGCTGAAACGAGAGGCATTAAGTTGAGACGGTTGTTGGAAGCTTTTAAAACAGATGAAATTTCCCAAAAGGAGATAGATGCAGAAGTGGAAGCTGTTAGGCAAGAGGCGTATGAAAAGCGATTGCGAAATGAGAATAATTATTGATACAAATCTTTGGATTAGCTTTCTTATAGGCAAGAAGCTGTCTTGCTTGTTGGAACTCATATCTAACGGAAATGTAGAACTTGTAGTTTCTAAAGAACTTTTAGATGAGATTGAAAGCGTTGCTTCACGTCCTAAATTTGTGAAATATTTCTCCAAAGAGCATTTAGATATGCTATGGGATTTTTTGGATCAAGAGACATTGTATTACGAAATAGGTAATATTTCTTCCCGTTGTCGGGATCCTAAGGATGATTATTTATTAGAACTTGCATTAGTGTCAAGAGCTGATTATCTGATAACTGGGGATAAAGATTTATTGATTGTGAAAGAAGTCGGTTCTTGCCAGATAATTACTGTCATGGAGTTTGACGCATTAACTTCTTCATTAGGCTGTTCTGCTCTCCTTCATGAAGATATAGAAGATTATTACGCTATTGTTATTGGAGAATAGAGTAAATGTATAGTAACAACATAAACTGAAAGCCGCTATCCCGAAATCATCCGGATAGCGGCTTTTTTAAAATAGTGCGTTTATCAAACGCACTATTCACGCAATTTTTTGTACTTTTGCCGACTGTTTAATAGACACATCCGAAAAAACTTTAAAAAACGAAATAAAATGGCAGTAGAATTAAAAGACCTGACTAAACGCAGCGAGAATTATTCGCAGTGGTATAATGAGTTGGTGGTGAAGGCCGATCTGGCAGAACAATCGGCTGTGCGTGGCTGTATGGTGATCAAACCTTACGGATACGCTATCTGGGAGAAAATGCAGCGTCAGCTGGACGATATGTTTAAGGAAACAGGACACGTGAATGCCTATTTCCCTTTGCTGATTCCGAAGTCTTTCCTCAGCCGTGAAGCGGAACATGTGGAAGGTTTTGCAAAGGAGTGTGCAGTAGTAACACACCATCGTCTGAAAAATGCTCCTGACGGTAGCGGAGTAATTGTAGACCCGGAAGCTAAACTGGAAGAAGAACTGATTATCCGTCCTACTTCTGAAACCATCATCTGGAATACTTATAAGAACTGGATTAATTCTTATCGCGATCTGCCTATTTTGTGTAATCAATGGGCGAACGTGATGCGTTGGGAAATGCGTACCCGCCTCTTCCTGCGTACTGCAGAATTCCTGTGGCAGGAGGGACATACAGCACACGCCACTCGTGAAGAAGCTGAAGAAGAAGCAGTACGTATGCTGAACGTATATGCGGAATTTGCCGAAAAATATATGGCTGTTCCTGTAGTGAAAGGTGTGAAATCTGCCAATGAACGTTTTGCCGGTGCACTGGACACTTACACTATCGAAGCCATGATGCAGGACGGAAAGGCTCTGCAAAGTGGTACGTCTCACTTCCTTGGACAGAATTTTGCCAAGGCATTTGATGTGCAGTTCGTGAACAAGGAAAATAAAATGGAATATGTTTGGGCTACTTCATGGGGGGTATCTACCCGTTTGATGGGAGCACTGATCATGACTCACTCTGATGATAACGGACTTGTACTGCCTCCTCATCTGGCTCCGATACAAGTGGTTATCGTGCCTATCTATAAGAATGCAGAGATGCTGCAGAAGATTGATGAGAAGGTAGCCGGTATTGTTGCTAAACTGAAATCTATGGGTATTTCGGTGAAGTATGATAATGCTGATAACAAACGTCCGGGCTTCAAGTTTGCAGACTATGAATTGAAAGGTGTACCTGTACGCCTTGTGATGGGTGGTCGTGATCTGGAAAACAATACAATGGAAGTAATGCGCCGCGATACGCTGGAAAAAGAAACCCGTTCTTGCGATGGTATCGAGGAATACGTAAAAGATCTGTTGGAAGAAATTCAAGCAAATATTTACCAGAAGGCTCTCAACTATCGTAACTCTCACATCACGAAAGTAGATAGTTACGATGAATTCAAGGAAAAGATTGAAGAAGGTGGCTTTATCCTTGCTCACTGGGATGGTACTACCGAAACTGAGGAGAAGATCAAGGAAGATACAAAGGCTACTATCCGCTGTATTCCTTTTGAAACTTTCCTGGATGATGATAAAGAACCGGGTATCTGTATGGTGACCGGTAAACCGTCGGTTTGCCGTGCTTTGTTTGCCCGTTCATATTAATAAGATATCATAAAGATAATAGGAGAGGGCTGCACTTCCGTATAGGAGGATGCAGCCCTCTTTTTTCTTATAGGGAAGAAGTTAGAACAATTGTGTTTTCAGGCCGAATGATAAACTGAGGTAGTCTTTCGGTTTCAGATATTTGTTAAGGAATGCACTTACCACGTACAGATCGCATGTACTTATCTCATAGAAGAAAGTGACAGCTCTTGCCCCCAGGCGCCAGCGTGGAGGTATGTTGTAAGTCAACCGTTGCCCCAGGAAAACATGGATACGTATTTTGGATGAGAAGCCATAGTAACCTTTCGGATAACGGTCGGGCTCATGTGCCCAGAATTCACCTCCGAATACGGTATTTAGATACATACCGCATGCGAGAGGCTCAACTGCAAAATCTTGTCCAAGTGAGATGCTCCAAGGCATATAGTTCTGTTTCAAGGTCATGGTGATTTTGGTACGTTTGGAATCATATTTAGGCAGGATACCAAAGAGGATATCCGTTTCCCACTGATTTCGTTTACCATAATCCCATCCGGTACCCAATGACAGCAATCCCATATTACCGGCAAATTGCAGTTTGGTATGAGTCGGTATCAGACTTTCCCAGTGTTTCCGATAACGATGGACACGCTTATCATAACGGCTGGAACGTTTCTCACTAATATCGGCGCTATCTATTTTAGTTTCCTCTTTTTCCAACCATACCGTATCATATTTCACAATAATAATAGTATCCCTGAACACTTGGGCCGGCTCTGTATTTATTGTTTTCACTTCCTGTGCATGGCCGGTTGACGAATAGACAAGAAGGAAGCATATCAATGCTTTAATAATAGACCACTTCGCGCTCATATCCGTCAGGAGTTACAGTGAATATATAGTAGCAACGGTTTTTCATGCAATCACTCATGTAGTACATCACGCCATCATCAAAAAGATCCTCTTCGAATACATGATGTTCGTGAGCTGCCGTGCAGAATAATAAACCGGGAAATTTCTTAATGCTATATTGGAAAACCTGGGCTACATTATTATTGAACTCGAAGCAGAATGGACGTATATGCATGGAGAAGATGGTACGGTCATATTCCTCACGGCGGTCATCCAGCTGAGCATTGATGAAGTCAAAGTCAGGAATAGGACGGGAGTAATCGAACTCGAGAGCATTGGTATTCAGACAAACGAATTTGATGCGGCCGGCAATAAATGAGAAATTCGAATCACCGAAAATGGCGCGATAAGTTTCTTCACCTGTACCAAGACAGTCATGGTTACCTATGAGACCAACATAAGGAACTCTCAGTTTATTCATGATATCACGTTGCCACAAGAATTCGTCAGTGACACCAAAATCGCTGAAATCTCCGCCATGGATGACAAAATCAATGTCATCTCGTTTATTGAGGTGATTGACAAAATCCAGAGTTTCATCATACCAACGTTGTGAATCGCCCATGGTAACAAAACGGATTGTCGTCTTGCCTTTACAATTGGCTTCTATCTTTTCTATATTGCGATTGTTTATATCCGTCGGACCACTGATACGCACATCATAAGGATGGTAATCTATCATGTCGCAACCGCCCATAAACAGACCAATGAGCGGAATGAATAGGAGTTTAGATAATTTCATGTGTAATGATATTAATAGTATATGTAATCTCTATATTGAAAACTGGATGCAAAGATAGAGTTTTCTTTTTGATTAATGATTGTCTTATATTCCTTTTTTCTGTCCTTTCATGCTACACTGATTATCTGGTGATTGTCTATTTTTTAGACGGAGGTGTCTAATTATTAGACACTTGATGGCTGGGATTAGAAAGCTAATTTCTTGATAATAAATGGATTTTAAGTTTTGGCACGCTTTCTGCATTTATATAGTTAAAGTATTGCGTACATTAATCTTATATGCTAAAGAGTAGATTAAAAGAAATAACTAATAACTCATAATTTAAAGAACATCATGATTGAAATTAATGACATCAGTAAAGTATTCCGTACATCGGAAGTGGAAACAGTAGCATTGAACCACGTGAACCTTGAAGTGAAAGAGGGGGAGTTTGCAGCTATTATGGGACCGTCAGGTTGCGGAAAATCAACCCTGTTGAATATTCTGGGATTACTGGATAATCCGACGGAAGGATCATATAAACTTCTGGGACAGGAAGTAGGGAACCTGAAAGAAAAAGAGCGTACACGCGTTCGTAAAGGTAAACTGGGTTTTGTATTCCAAAGCTTCAATCTGATAGACGAACTGAATGTATATGAAAATGTGGAATTGCCTTTGACTTATCTTGGCATCAAAGCTTCCGAACGTCGCCGGATGGTGGAAGATATACTGAAACGTATGAATATCAGTCATCGTGCCAAACACTTTCCACAACAGCTTTCCGGTGGTCAGCAGCAACGTGTAGCCATTGCCCGTGCTGTGGTTACTAATCCTAAGCTGATACTTGCCGATGAGCCGACCGGTAACCTGGATTCTAAGAACGGTGCAGAAGTAATGAACTTGCTGACGGAGTTGAACCGGGAAGGAACTACCATTATCATGGTGACACATTCCCAGCACGATGCTTCTTTCGCCCATCGTACGATTCATTTGTTCGATGGCAGTATAGTGGCAAGTGTTGCAGCACAGGAAATGTAAGTTACGATTATTACAAGATTAAAGTATGAAACAAATCTATTATGTCATAAGGACCTTATTACGTGGGCGCGGTTCGAATATTATCAAAGTCATTTCTCTTGGATTGGGGTTGACGATGAGTATTTTGCTGTTTTCTCGTGTGGCTTTTGAGCAAAGTTACGACACCTTCTACAAAGACTATGACAATTTATATCAGATATTTTCTATTTTTTCAGCTGATGGTGAACAGTTTGAGCCTCAAAAGCAAAACTGCGGTCCCGTGGCAGGTGCCATATTGGAAAACTTCCCGAAAGAAGTGGAAGCAGCCACCAGTATCGCCTATTTTCTCGGTGGTCCATTGTATAATGGTAGTGTCCGTTTCGATGACGAGATCCTGTTGGCAGACTCACTCTTTTTCCGAACTATGGGTATTGAGGTACTGAGCGGAAATCCGGAGAATGAACTGGTACAACCGGATGTTATTTTTCTGAGCGACCGCTTGGCACAGAAAATCTTCGGCGGCGAAAACCCTATTGGAAAAGTGCTGAGCTACAATAAAGAAATAACATTTACAGTGAAGGGGACTTATGCTGCTTTACCGGAAAATACTACGATGCGTCCCGAGGGAGTTGTATCTATGCCCACAGCCTGGAGTCGCAGTTGGGGTAACTATTCCTGGCGTGGGGGAGACAGTTACTACGAATATATCCGTTTCCGTCCGGGAGCTGATAAAGAGATTATCAATGCCCGACTGGATGACATGATACAGAAATATCGTCCGGAAGAGGATAAGAAAGCTTATGGCTATACAGCTTTTGTCAAACCCATCCGTGATGTATATCGAAACGAAGACCAGGTGAAACGAATGGATAGCATTATGAGTATCCTGGCTTTTGCAATTCTTTTTATTGCAGCACTAAACTATGTATTGATATCCATCTCCTCGCTTACTTACCGCGCAAAAGCGGTGGGAGTACATAAGTGTAGTGGTGCAAGCGGAGGTACTGTATTCTCAATGTTTCTTCTGGAGACAGGTATTATCATTGTACTGGCTCTGGTGCTAATGGGACTGATATTGCTTAATTTTCAGGAGTTTATAGAAGATACTACCGCAGCTAAACTGAGTGTACTTTTTGCACCCGATCGTATTTGGGTACCGCTCGCTGTAGTGTTGGTTCTTTTTGTTGTGGGGGGAGTATTGCCAGGCAGATTATTTGCGCGGATACCGGTGTCGCAGGTTTTTCGTCGTTATACGGAAGGTAAGAAGGGGTGGAAACGTCCATTACTTTTTATCCAATTCGCAGGTGTGGCCTTTATCTGTGGACTGATGTATGTGGTGATGGCGCAGTACAATTATGTGAAAGATAAAGATATGGGATATAATCCGCAGCGTGTAGCGGTGGGGAATGCTTATTTTGGTAGTGAGGAGGAGAGTGGACCGGCATTGCAGTTTTTCCGTGGTCTGCCTTATGTAGAAGAAGTTTCTTCTGCGGTCAGTACCCCTATCTGGAGCTATAGTGGCTCAATGATTGAAGGAGAAAGTGGACAGTCCCTCTTCTCAACACGCTACAGTTTTGCTCTTGAAGATTACTTTAAAATGATGGGTATGACAATGAAGGAAGGTCGTGCTCCGCGTGCAGCAGATGAAATAGTAGTGAATGAGGCTTTTGCGGAGAGGATGCGTTGGGGAGACAAGGCTTTGAACCACCCGTTACGTACAGAAGGCAAAAATTTTAAAGTAGTAGGTATATTGAAAGATTTTCATATCGGTTCCTATTACCAGCCACAGGATGTCATAATGTTCGGATATACCCGTACTTTCGGTAATACTGTCCATGTGCGTCTCAAAGAACCTTTTGCTGAGAATTTACGGCGTCTGAACAAAGACGTAAACGAAGCTTATCCGGACAAAACGATTGACTTTGCCGGATTGGAACAACGAATATTGGAACGGTATAATCCGGTTCGTGTCTTTAGCAATGCTACGATATTGGCGGCGGTAACCATGTTCTTTGTCATGCTGATGGGCCTGATAGGTTATACTACGGATGAAGTGCGCCGTCGTTCCAAAGAAATTGCCATTCGTAAAGTGAATGGGGCGGAATCTTCGGGGATATTGGAGTTACTTTCAAAAGATGTCCTTTATGTAGCGGGACCGGCTGTCATTATCGGTATTATTGCCTCGGCATACGTCAACGAGATGTGGATGGACCAGTTTGCTGCACAGGTGCCGCTTTCGTGGCCGGTATATGTGCTGATAGCATTGGTTATCCTGTTACTTATTGTTGCTTGCGTCATCTGGAAGTCATGGCGGATAGCGAATGAAAATCCGGTGAAGAGTATTAAAAGCGAATAAATTATTATAATAGATAAAAGTTATCATTATGAGACACCTTTATTATACCCTGCAAACTTTGCTTCGCGGACGCGGATCAAATATCATTAAAGTTATTTCTTTGTCATTAGGGCTACTGATGTCTGTTTTCCTTTTTGCACGTATTGCTTTCGAGTTGAGTTTTGATAATTTCTATTATGAACCGGAGAATCTTTACATTGTCAAGACCGGTTGGATGAATAAGGGAGTGTTGAGTGGTGGAGAGGGGTATAATACCATCCAAACCATTCCTGCTACCATTGCAGAGGAATTTCCTGATGAGGTACAGAGTGCTACTACCAGCTGTTCTCTTTTTGGTAAGGAGTATCGCTTGGGAGAACATAAGTTCATGTTACCTACAGTGATGGCAGATACTCTTTATTTTGCCACCCTAGGTATCGAAGTATTGGAGGGAAATCCACAGGAATTGGCAAATCCGGATGCAATATTCTTGTCTCATACATCGGCACGCACTATTTTCGGCAGTGAGTCACCATTAGGGAAGACATTGAATTACTCAATTGGTGGTACTATGGTACCTATGCTCGTAAAAGGTGTCTATGCTGATGTGCCACTGAATACAGAATTATATACTCGTCCTGAAGCTATTGTCTCTTTTCCCAGCATCGAACGGCATACCCGTTGGTCTTTAGGCTGGAACAGTGGCGGTAATTACGACGGATACGTACGTTTACGAAATCCTGTTGATGCTAATAAATTGAATAAGCATCTTTCAGTTGCTATTGCCCGTCATATTCCGGAAGAGAGCGGGTTGGAATTGAAAGTTACTGTGGAACCTATGCGTAGTCTGCACCTTGCCAAGCCGACGGTACGGAAAATGATTTGGATCATGGCATTGCTTGGAGTAGTGCTACTTTTTATAACAACACTAAATTATGTATTGATATCGATAGCTTCACTGACGCAACGTGCAAAATCTATTGGTGTACACAAGTGTAGTGGAGCATCCGAACGTAGCATTTTCTCCATGTTTCTGATGGAGACAGCGGTAGTGATTCTACTGGCACTATTATTGATAGGAGTGTTGGTGTATGTTTTCCATGAAAAAATGGAAGAACTGGCATCTATTCCGTTGAGTGTTCTCTTTGCCTGGCAGAACTTGTGGGCACCTTTGTCTGTAGTTGCTCTCTTATTTCTGTTGGGAGGATGTTTACCTGGTATTTTGTTTTCGCGTATACCGGTGACGCAAGTGTTCCATCGCTATACTTCCGGACGTCGTGGTTGGAAGCGGGTACTATTATTCATACAGTTTGGAGGTGCGGCATTCATACTGGGCATGATGCTGGTGGTATTTATACAATATAATTATGCAACCGGGCGTGATCGTGGTTTCCGTCCTGAACGCGTTGCATACGTTTACCAACGATTAGAAAATCCGGATAATTTGCGTAGTGTTCTTTTAGGATTACCCTATGTAGAGTCTGTGGCTTCTGCCAGTGCATCGTTACTGGGTTTTTATGCTCCTTACATGGTGACTGATAATCAAGGAAACCGGCTTTTTTCTCCTCGCTTTTCTATATTCGATACGGATTACCTGGACTTTATCGGCTTACGACTTAAAGCAGGGAAAAACTTATCGGGTAGTGGACAATTGCTTGTAAACCGTACTTTTGTAGAAAAGATGAAATGGGAGGGTACCGGTATAGGTGAACACGTAAATGATCTGGGTACAGTAGTAGGCATTTTGGATTCGTTCAGTTTTCCTCTTGCACCGGATGATAGCGATCCGGTTATGATAGCTTGGACGGAAGGCATAGAAAGCATTCTACATGTGCGCTTGAAGAAGCCTTTTGACGATAATCTTATCCGGCTGAATGAAGAGATGCAGCATGTGTATCCGCAGAATGAGTTACTGTTTCGTTCAATGGAAAAAGAGATGCGAAGTTATTCGGAATCCGTTCGCATATTCCGTGATGTCACTTTATTGGCATCTGTTACAATCTTGTTTATCATTCTTATGGGGCTCATTGGTTATGTAAATGATGAAATTCGTTTGCGCTCTAAGGAAATTGCTATTCGTAAGGTGAATGGGGCAGAAGTGAGCGGTGTACTGCGTCTACTGACGCGTGATGTCTTGTGGTTGGCAATTCCGGCTGTAACGATTGGTACAATCGGAGCATTCAAAGCCGGTGAAGTTTGGATCAGTCAGTTTAGGGATGCTATTTCCTTGCCTGTAATGGGGTATATGGGTGTTGCTGTGGCTCTGCTTATGTTTATTATCATGTGCGTTGTGATTAAGGCATGGTACATTGCTAATGAGAATCCCGTACAAAGCATTCAGAGCGAGTAGACGTGTTTTTAAGACTTAATGGTGCGAATTGCTTACGCGATACTCTCTTTATTTTTCTTTCGGATATATATCCATAGCACCACAAGTGCTGTCTGGAAAGCAAAGAAATCGGCAACAGGCATACTGGTCCAGATCCCGTCCAGTCCTAAAAAACGGGGAAAGAAGATCAAGCCGGGAAGCAGATATAAAAGTTGCCGGGTGAGCGAAAGGAATATACTGATTTTAGCTTTTCCAATACTCTGGAAGAAATTACCGATCACAATCTGTGCACCCACCAATGGGAACATCAGCACACAAATGCGGACACCGCGGGAAGCAATGTCAATCAGTTCCTGATCATTTGTGAAGATAGCGGATACTGCATGAGGGAAAAGTTCGCAAATAAGGAAACCGCTGCTTGTGATACACACACCGGTCAGAATACTCAGTTTCAGTGTTTGTTTCACACGGTCGTGCTTTTGTGCACCGAAGTTATATCCTACGATGGGCTGCATACCCATAGTCAATCCTAACACAATCATTATATAGAGAGTGAGCAGGCGATTGATGATACCATAAGCTCCGATAGCCATATCACCCCCGTGACGTTGCAACGAATTATTAATGATAATCACAATGGCACAGGCACAAACATTCATCAGGAAAGGAGACATACCGATTGAAAAGATACTACTGATGATGCGCTTTTTCAATTTCCAGAAGTCCGGGCGGAAACGGACGAAACTATCCTTATTAAGAAAATGCTTCACAACCCATACCATACCGATGAACTGTGAAATAACGGTTGCCGTAGCTGCTCCGCGAATTCCCCAGTCAAAATGGAAAATGAAGATAGGAGCAAGGATGATGTTGCAGACCACTGTTACCATGGAAGTCAACATCGCCTTTTTAGGATATCCTGTGGCACGCATAATATTGTTTAGCCCGATCATTGTATAAGTAATTGGGGTTCCTGCCAGGATAATTTGCATGAAGTCACGTGCATAAGGTAATGTTTCGGAACTGGCACCGAAGAATCTCAATATATCATCCAGAAACAGAAAAGCAAGTCCGCCGAATACTACTGCATTAATCAGACAAAACATCAGTGTGTTTCCCAATACCTCAGTTGCTCCGTCTAAATCTTTCTGCCCCAGACGGATGGATGAAATGGTAGAACCGCCTGCCGATACCAGCGTACAGAATGCTACCACAAGGTTCATCAAAGGGAATGTAATAGCTAATCCGGCAATACCCATTGCACCTACACCATGACCTATGAAAATGCTGTCGATAATGTTGTACAGAGAAGTTATTGTCATGCCGATAATAGCGGGTATGGAATACTGTAACAGCAGTTTTCCGATGCTCTCGGTACCTAATATGTGAGGGTTATTATCCATAACTATTTATCTAAAGAAAGTGATGAGTCCGCGTTCGTCTGCTCCGGTCTGTGTCGTCCGCGTCTCTGTATTCGCTGCAAAGTTACTCATTTATTTGCTCGGTTCAAGGATTATTCTGACCTTTGTATCGTAATAGATAAGGTATTAACATTATAAGGTAAAAGAAAGTTTATATGGCTGAAACTAAAAACATCGCCGTTCTCTTCGATTTCGACGGTGTCGTTGTCGACACAGAGACGCAGTACAGCGTTTTTTGGCATAAAATGGGAGTAGATTACTTAGGTATGGAAGATCTGGAAAGTCGTGTAAAGGGGCAGACCCTGATGTACATCTACGATACCTTCTTTCCCGGTATGACAAAAGAGAGGGAGGAAATCACTGTAGGTCTTGACCGCTTCGAACAGAATATGTCATACGATTTTGTTCCCGGGGTGGAGGAATTTATTGCCGATCTTCACCGTAATGGTGTGAAAATGGCTGTAGTTACCAGCTCCAATGATAAGAAAATGGAAGCTGTATACCGTGCTAAACCTGAAATTAAAAGTATGTTCGACCGTATTCTCACAGCAGAAATGTTCACTGCCTCTAAACCTGCACCCGATTGTTTTCTGCTTGGTATGGAAGTATTTGACACTACTCCGGAAACAACTTATGTTTTTGAGGATTCCTTTAATGGTCTGAAAGCCGGAATGGCTTCCGGTGCTACAGTTATTGGTTTGGCTACCACTAATTCACGGGAAGAAATTACTCCGTTGTGTCACTATGTTCTGGATGATTTCCAGGGATTCACTTACGATAAATTAACAGAATTGCACAAGTAAAGGGAAAAAGGATTACCTTTGCGGCGATAAATAAAAGTACGAACTACAATTTACGATATATGATTTGCAACGTGTATCTGTACACAGTCAAAATTGTACATTGTAAATGATAAAATTGTAAATGAAACTATGGCTGGATATATTTCAGATGACACTCGTAAAGTGACCACTCATCGCCTTGTTGAAATGAAGCAAAGAGGCGAAAAGATTTCTATGTTGACATCCTATGATTATACTATGGCACAGATTGTGGATGGTGCAGGTATGGATGTAATCCTTGTGGGTGATTCTGCCAGTAATGTAATGGCTGGTAATGTGACGACACTTCCGATCACCCTTGATCAGATGATCTATCATGCTAAGTCCGTAGTTCGTGGAGTAAAACGTGCTATGGTTGTAGTGGATATGCCTTTCGGCTCTTACCAGGGCAATGAGATGGAAGGGCTTGCTTCTGCCATCCGCATTATGAAAGAGAGTCATGCAGATGCTTTGAAACTGGAAGGTGGCGAAGAAATAATAGGTACTGTAAAGCGCATTCTGAGTGCAGGTATTCCTATTATGGGACATCTGGGACTGATGCCGCAATCTATCAATAAGTATGGTACTTACACAGTTCGTGCCAAGGATGATACCGAAGCTGAGAAACTGGTGCGTGATGCCCATCTGTTGGAAGAGGCAGGATGCTTTGCCATTGTGTTAGAGAAAATCCCGGCGGAATTGGCAGAACGTGTGGCAAGTGAACTTACTATTCCTATTATCGGTATTGGTGCTGGCGGTGGAGTAGACGGACAGGTGCTGGTAATTCAGGATATGCTGGGTATGAATAATGGTTTCCGTCCTCGTTTCTTACGTCGTTATGCCGATTTGCATACGATCATGACTGACGCTATAAGCCGTTATATATCTGATGTGAAGAACTTAGACTTCCCGAATGAGAAAGAGCAATATTGATAATCTTTGGTCGCTGGGATTTATGCGGATATGCATGGCTAATTTCCTGCTTTTTGCATCCTTATATATACTATTCCCGGTACTACCTGCGGTGATGGTGTCACGCTTAGGCATTTCTACTGTACAGGTGGGTAGTATGTTTTTAGTGTTTGCGGTAGGTATGTTCCTTGTAGGACCATTTCACGCATATCTGGGAGATGCATATAAGCGAAAGCACGTGCTTGTCTACTCCACATTTGTAATGTTGGCAGCGACGATGGGTTATCTATTTGCTGATACTTTTACGAAATTGCTGTTACTTGCCGCTGTGCAGGGAGGAGCTTTCGGATTAGCGGCCACAGCGGGAATTACAGTTGCTATTGATATTACAAATTCTCCGCGCCGTAGCGCAGGGAATATGACATATGCTTTGGCGGCTCGTCTGGGTATGTTGGTAGGAGTGGGAGTCGGAATATGGATGTTCCATCTCAAAGGTTTCAGCATGGTAGTGTATCTCTCTGCATTGTGTGGTATATTTAGTATACTGTTTGCATTGCGGGTGTATGTTGCTTTCCGTGCACCTATAGGTGTGGGGCGTTGCAATATCGACCGTTTTTTGCTGTCACGGGCCTGGTTGCCTGCCCTCAATGTAGTACTGATAGCTTTTGTACCGGGAGTAGTAATACCTATAATAAAGGATGGGGATTACAGTGCGACCTTCTTCCTGGTTGTTTTGGTGATACTTACAGTACCTCTTACGAAGATATTCGTTAAGCTTTCGCAGCATTGCCAGCGTGGAACAGCAAATACAACTTGCCATTTGGCTATGGAAACGGGAATTTTAATAGGTATTGCAGTTTGCTGCTTCCTGTCAAACAACATAGAACTGTATTCTATGTTTGAAGATGGTTCAAGCATTGAAAAACCACACTTTTATGTAGATTTTCAATTGATCTATAAAATTATAGGTGTGGGAATCATTGTAGCACTACTGTTTTATTTCCTGCTGACACGTCCCTATTATAAGAGAAGACGAGTGAGATAAACCCGTGTCAAAACAAATATGGGATAAAAATAATCCCTCCAATAATTGCCGCCGCAACAGCACATACCAGCACTGCACCGGCGGCAATATCTTTTACTTGTCCTGCAATGGGATGACGCTCCGGTGATACCAGATCCACCAATCTTTCAATTGCCGTATTGAAGAGCTCCGCAGCTACGACCACACCAATACAAAGGATAATGATTATCCATTCCGTACGTGTAATGTCGAAAAGAAAACCTGCACCTATCACGATTGTTGTAGTAATCAGGTGGAAACTAAGATTCTGTTCTTTCCCAATACATTGCCGGATGCCTTTCCAAGCGTATCCAAAGCTTCGGATTTGTTTCTTAAAATCGTATTTCATGCTAAATAGTTACAAGTTACAAGCTACAAGTAGGGTTGTGAAGTCATACTGAAAAAGTACTAGTCACTTGTAGCTCGTAGCTTACTCAGTTTCTTGAAACTTGTTTCACTCCTTTTACTGTTCTCAGTTTCTTTATAAGTGTTTCCAGACGTCCCGTATCACCTACCATAATTGTCATAGTGCCGGAGAATAGTCCGTCATGAGAGTCTATGCCGATGGAGCGTAGAGAAATATCATTTTCTTTAGATATGATCGAGGTGATGTTAGTTACAATACCAATATCATCATGGCCTACTACACGAAGCGTTATAGGATATTGTGTACCTTGTGACTTACCTGCCCAACGTGCTTTTACAATCCGGTATCCGAATCGTTCGCGTAGTTGAGTGGCATTGGGACAATCGCTGCGATGTATCTTAATACCACCGGTCACACTCACAAAGCCAAATACATCATCTCCATAAATCGGGTTACAGCAGCGTGCTAACTTGAAGTCTAACCCTTTCAGATCTTGATCGATTACCAGTACATCTTCTTTTGAACGGGTGATTTCGTCGTTCTGCGTCTGTTGCAGATTATATCCCTCAGCACTACGGTATATGATGTCGTCATGCGTATCATTTTCCCGTCTCTGTTGTTCTAAGTATTTGTCGATGATTTCGTTAACATCCAACGTTTCATCGGCAATGTTTTGATAGAAATCAGTCACAGTCTTGAAACCGAGGCGTTTAATGAGGCGCATCATGACAGCTTCATCATACTCTATTTTCCGGTTTTTGAATTTCCTTTCAATAGTTTCTTTGGCAAAGGCATGCTGCCGGGCAACCATCTCTTTCAAAGCTTGGCGTATCTTGGTACGTGCTTTGGAGGTAGTCACGATGTTCAGCCAGTCCTGCTTCGGTGTCTGGGTATTCGAAGTCATAATCTCCACCTGGTCACCGCTGTTCAGTACCTGACGAAGTTGTGCATTCTTGCCATTAACTTTTGCACCGATACACTTGCATCCCAATTTACTATGGATATGAAAAGCAAAATCCAGCACTGTGGCGCCTTTACCTAACTTAAACAGATCACCTTTCGGGGTGAACACGAAGACTTCGTCCTCATACAAATCCAGTTTGAACTGGTCCATAGCTTCCAATCCATTACTATCTGAATTTTCCAAAGCCTCACGTACCGTAGTCAACCATTCATCCAATCCCGTTTCTCCCTTCACACCTTTATAGCGCCAGTGGGCGGCCAAGCCTCGTTCGGCAATATCGTCCATGCGTTCAGTACGTATCTGTACTTCTACCCATTTGCCTTCAGGGCCCATCACAGTGATGTGCAATGATTCGTAACCATTACTTTTGGGCACGGATAACCAGTCGCGCAGACGTTTGGGATTGGGTTGATACATATCTGTTACAATGGAATATGCTTGCCAGCATTCCTGCTTTTCCTTGTCTACAGGTGAGTCTAGAATGATACGGATGGCAAAAAGGTCATACACTCCTTCGAAAGGGCATTTCTGCTTCTTCATTTTTTGATAGATGGAGTGGATGGACTTTGTACGTCCTTTGATGTGGAAATGTAGTCCGGCATCTTCCAGTTTTTTCTGCATAGGGGTGATAAAAGCTGCAATATACTTATCGCGGGATGCTTTTGTTTCGTTCAGTTTATCCTTAATATGGTAATAGACCTCTTTTTCCGTATATTTCAGAGAGAGGTCTTCCAGTTCCGATTTCAGCTTATATAAGCCCAATTTATGAGCGAGGGGAGCATAGAGATATGCAGCCTCGTTGGCCACTTGCCGACGGGCTTCGTCGTTCTTGCTATCTTTAATCTGCCGCATAATGTTCACACGGTCAGCAATCATTATCAGAATTACGCGCATATCTTCCGCAAAGGAGAGCAACAGATTGCGAAAGTTTTCCGATTCGATAGTCGGACTTTTGGAATAAAGTTCATTTACGCGTATCAGTCCACGGATAATACCGGCCACGTCTTCACCGAAAGCAGCCTGCACTTCTTCGGGAGTACAAGCTCCGTTTCTCACACTTTCGTGCAACATAATACCCAGAATTGACGCCCGCTTCATTCCTATTTCTTCGGCAACGATAACGGCGGTCTGCATATCCTTAACCAGTGGATTCAATCCGAAAGTGTCGCGTTGAACCCGGTTATCCTTTATAGAGTTGATAAGATGTGTTTTCAGTTTTCTGCAGTCACCCTTCTGTAATGTCTCACCAGTCAACTGTAATAATTTTCGGTAGAGAGAGAAGAGCAATTTCTTCTCTTCAGTAGTGAAAAATTCATCTCTTTCCATAATCGTCCATTTTTGTGGTGTAAAGGTAGTTTTTTTCTTCTTTTTCTTGATAGGGCTTGCAGTTTTTTTGTATTTTTGGCAATCAATTAATAAAAATAGATAATATGATAACACCGCAAGACAAAGAGTTGCTTACGCAAAAAGGTATCTCAGAAGAACAGATAGCCGAACAATTGGCTTGTTTCGAGAAAGGTTTTCCATATCTGAAGCTGGCTGCTGCCGCTTCTCTGGAAAAAGGCATTCTGGCTCCTGCAGCAGATGAGCAAAAGCTCTATCTCGATGCATGGGACGCTTATACTCGGACAGATAAGGTAGTAGTGAAATTTGTTCCTGCATCAGGTGCAGCGAGCCGTATGTTCAAGAATTTGTTCGAATTTCTCGGAGCTGATTATAATGCCCCCGAAACTAAATTTGAAAAGACATTCTTTGAACAGATTGAAAAATTCGCTTTCTATGATGATTTGAATGCTGCCTGTGAGAAGATGTTTGGAAAAGATATTCCTGCGTTGGTGTCTGAAGGAAACTGTAAAGCCGTAGTTGCTGCACTGCTTGAAGCAGCAGGATTGAATTATGGTGCATTGCCGAAAGGTCTACTGAAATTCCACAGATATGAAGATGGTAACCGTACACCGCTGGAAGAACATCTTGTAGAGGGTGCGCTCTATGCAGCCAATAAGAATGGTAAAGTAAATGTGCATTTTACTGTTTCTCCCGAACACCGTCGTTTGTTTGAAGCATTGGTGGCAGATAAAGCGGCTGTTTATGCAAAGAAATACGGAGTCGATTATAATGTAACTTTCTCTGAGCAGAAACCGAGTACGGATACGATTGCTGCCGATATGGATAATCAACCTTTCCGTGATAATGGTAAGTTGCTATTCCGTCCGGGTGGCCATGGTGCATTGATCGAAAATCTGAATGACTTGGATGCGGATGTGATCTTTATTAAGAATATCGATAATGTGGTGCCCGATAAGCTGAAAGGTGATACTGTACTTTACAAGAAGTTGATTGCCGGAGTATTGGTTGCTTTGCAACAAAAGGCATTTGCTTATCTGGAACTTTTGGACAGTGGCAGATATACTCACGAACAGGTGATTGAGATCCTGCAATTCCTGCAAAAGAAACTCTTCTGTAAGAACCCTGAAACCAAGAATCTGGAGGATGCCGAACTTGTGCTTTATCTGAAAGAGAAGCTGAATCGTCCGATGCGTGTGTGCGGTATGGTGAAGAATGTAGGCGAACCGGGTGGTGGTCCGTTCCTGGCATATAACAGTGACGGAACTATTTCTTTGCAAATTCTAGAAAGCTCCCAAATTGATATGGATGATCCGGAGAAGAAAGAAATGTTTGAGAAAGGAACGCACTTTAATCCTGTAGATCTGGTTTGTGCCGTACGTGATTATAAAGGCCATAAGTTTGACCTTGTGAACTTCGTAGATAAAGCTACCGGTTTTATTTCTTACAAATCGAAGAATGGTAAGGATCTTAAAGCACTGGAACTTCCCGGTTTGTGGAACGGTGCAATGAGTGACTGGAATACAGTATTTGTAGAGGTGCCTCTAAGTACATTCAATCCGGTGAAGACGGTGAATGATTTGCTGAGAGATCAACATCAATAATGATACTTGCGGCTGCGTAGGTCAACACTTGCGACTGTGTAAGCTTACACTTGTACAAGTGAGGGGCAACGCAGCCGCAAGTGTCTTTATTAGAACTCCACCGTAAGTCCAATCGACGGTAAAACTGTTCCACTTTCCTGCTTTAAATTTTTCATTTTATATCTTTGTTCTCCAATGGGAGCAGAAGGATTTTCAATAACTCCTGTACTCATAATCACATCCTGCTGTTTCAGTTTGCTTCCTGTTATATTCTGTATATCAATATAAAATCCTACCATGCAACGATGGAAATAGAAAGACTTATCTATACGAACATCGAATTGGGCAAAGTTAGGAAGGCGTTCCGTATTATACTTTGAATAATCATAATAGGGACGTCCTTGCGCATTCCATGCTTCAACCAATGAAGACTTATCTTTATCATAAGGAGTATAAGGAGCACCACCGATATAACTGAGTTTGCCTCCAATGCTCCAACGGCGGGGCAGATTGTAGGTGCCACTGACGTTGAGGATAAAACGATTGTCCCACGCAGAGGGGATATCACGGAATTCACTACGAAATAATGTGAGTGAAGATACAAAATTAAATTGTCCCGGTACTTGCCAACGCAACATGGTTTCTATGCCATAAGCTCGTCCGTGCTCTGTAGGAATTAGTACTTCATTACCTACAGTACCATAATCATCTCCTTTACATGCCAATGGGATATTATCCCGTACGGAAAGGGGCATGCGTCCATATCGTTTGAAGAATCCTTCCGCCGAGATCATCAACCTGTCTTCCAAATGCCAGTCAAGCCCAAGACTGGTTTCCATAACCTGCATGTATTTAAGGTTCTTATTTATATAAATACCGTTATTGTCTTTAAATCCCAAAGCTGTATATGGGGGGAGTTGATAATACAAACCTGCACTTCCACTTAATGCCCATTGCTTGGTGAGATCATAGGATAATGAAAAACGGGGAGAAAGTTGCTTCCATAACTCTTTCATTTCCTGATTGTAATTATTGCCATCTGTCCGTATACCTGCTGAAGCAGAGAATCGTTTATTGGTGCTGATATAGTCTGTGGAGAAGAAGCCACCCCAACTGAATATGTTCAAATTCGTGTGGTAAATAGAACTGGAACTGAGTATCCGTTGTTTTGTACGGTTGGTATAATTAGAATAATTCACTTCGGTACCTTCTTTCAAAGTCCATTGTCCCAGTCTTGTTCGATTTTCGAAACGAAGGGTGGTCTTTTGCTCTACAGATCGCAGACGGAGGGTTAGATTATCTTCGGAAGAATCATCGTTATTCAGATATTTTACATTACGGTTATTCAGATAATTATGACTTAGCGTGAGTGTCTGTACGTGTTTTCTAGCATAATGGCGATAAGATGCTCCTACGGTGAATGTTTCCTGATGAATGGTAGGAAGATAACTTAATATATATTCCGCATCTTCTCCTTTCTCGTCCGTATTCAGTTTCATTTTATCAATTCCTACCAAACCCAGTATAGTTAGTTCATCATGGGCTGATAATTTTGTCTTTAGTTTGAATTGCCCGTCAATGAAATTGGGCAGGAAAGGTAGGCCCAATGCCTTGAACAATAATTGAAGATACGATTGTCGGATAGAGAACAGGTACGTCGTTTTATCGCTCAGGTGTCCGTTACCACTGAAGGATACTTCGGAAGCTCCCAAGGTAGCTTTATAAGTCTGTCTATCTGGACTACCGTCTCTTAAACGGAAATCTAATACAGAACTCATTGCTCCGGAACGGTCCGCAGGAAATGCTCCTGTATAGAAACTGATTTCCCGTATCAAATCTGCATTGACGATACTGACAGGGCCACCTGATGCTCCCTGTGTAGCAAAGTGGTTGATATTCGGGATTTCTATTCCATCCATATAGAAGCGATTCTCGGAAGGTGATCCACCCCGTACAATCAAGTCGTTTCTATAACCGATGGGAGAGAAAGAGACACCCGGATAGGCTCGCACGATGCGTGAGATATCGCGGTTTCCTCCCGGACTTTTTTCTATCTCTTGTAGCCCAATAATACGCATACTTACCGGACTCTCCACCGTTTTCCTAAAAGGAGAGGGGGTTACCACAATTGCAGCCAGCATATTTTCATCTTCTTCCATCTCTATTTCGATGAAAGGTGTAGAAGCAGAAACCAGATATTCGGAAGTTACAGCACTTCTATATCCTATCAGCGTTGCTTCGAAACGGTAAATTCCAGGTGGAACTTGTTCTATATGGAACATACCCAGTGAATCTGTGGATGCTCCTTTTCCAGGGATACCTGTAACCACTACGTTGGCATATGCCACCGGTTGCCGAGATTGTTTATCAATGACTTTTCCGCGCACGGAGTAGTTGACCGCAGCAGCGTAGATACAAACATTGCACAGTAGCAGTGAAAGTGTCAGTAGAATATGTTTGCTTGTTACCATATATGCAAATATAGATATTATTGATATATAATAGACGGAACAAGGGTATAAAAAAACTGTTCGGAAATCATCCCGAACAGTTCTCGTTTTGTTTAGTTGTAAGATTAATATCTTCCACCGCGGTCGCCGCCATAGCCACCGCCACGATTGCCGCCGCCGTAACCACCGCCACGGTTGCCGCCGCCGTAACCGCCACCACGGTTACCGCCGCCATAGCCACCACCACGGTTGCCGCCTGCAGGTCTTTCTGTTCTGGGGCGAGCTACGCTAATAGCGATGTTCTTGCCTTCGAATTCTGTTTCGTTAAGAGCGTCAATAGCCTTCTGACCTTCTTCATCATTCGGCATTTCTACGAAGCCGAAACCGCGTGAACGTCCCGTCTCTCTGTCGTTAATAATGTAGGCTGAAGTTACTTCGCCATACTGTGAAAATAATTCCTGTAAGCTGTCACTGTTTGTGTTCCAGCTTAAGTTTGCAACATAAATGTTCATTTCTTTTTGTAAGTTAAAATTGTTATTTATTAATGATTGAGATCCGCACGGCGTTCATACCTCGCGTACCACGTTCAATTTCAAATGTTACGTTATCTCCTTCGGTTATCCCTTCGGGAGCAGAAGTAATGTGGAAAAAATATTTCTCACCACTTCCTGAATCTTTTATAAAACCATAACCTCTGGACACATTAAAATGTTCAATGCGTCCACTTAATGGCAGAACTTCTTCTGCTTCGCCCTTTTTAGGAATTGATATTTCTATTTCAGAAGCATCTATTTCTTCTTTAGGCTTTACACCTTCTGGTGTGGAATGAAGAATACCGTTTTCGTCCACATAAGCCAGCATCTCTTCGAAGCTACGGCTACCACTGCTCAAGCGTTCTTCTTTTCTCTTTTGTTTTTCTTCTCGCTTACTCTGTTTCGCTTTTTCTCTGTCTCTTTTACTTGATGTTACTCTTTTTACTGCCATTCTTTAATTATTATATATTATGCAGTTTAAATATACTGCATTTAGTTTTTTCTGGACTAATAGCTGCACCTAATCCGTATGGGATTCATACAACAATTAAATCTTGTAATGAACAAAGGAGCTGATTATGAGGTCATTTTGGGGATGGAATAATTTGCGGAATACCGCAAAAGCAAACATGCACAAAGAAGATTTCAGAATAAACCCTATTGTTTATGGTACAAAGATACAGATAAAAATGAGCTATCCATTCGTTTTTTCAATTATTTAAAGCAGTAGCTACTTATTTTTTTATGTACATTTGTGCTTCTTAATATAAACACATAGCAAAAATGAAGAAGATTTTATTGTTAGGTTCCGGTGAACTGGGTAAAGAGTTCGTTATTTCTGCCCAACGCAAAGGTCAATATATCATTGCCTGTGACTCGTATGCCGGAGCACCTGCCATGCAAGTGGCTGACGAATGTGAGGTATTCAGTATGCTTGATGGCGATGCATTGGAACGTGTAGTACGCAAGCATCAGCCGGATATTATTGTACCGGAAATTGAAGCCATACGTACAGAACGTCTTTATGATTTTGAGAAGGAAGGTATTCAGGTGGTTCCCAGTGCCCGTGCTGTAAACTTTACCATGAACCGTAAGGCTATCCGTGATCTGGCTGCACAAGAGTTGGGACTGAAAACTGCTAGATATTTTTATGCAAAAACTCTGGATGAGTTGAAAGCTGCTTCTGAAAAGATCGGTTTTCCTTGCGTAGTGAAGCCGTTGATGTCTTCTTCGGGCAAGGGACAGTCTCTTGTGAAGAGTGCGGATGAATTGGAGCATGCTTGGGAATATGGCTGCAATGGTAGCCGTGGTGATATAAAAGAGTTGATTATTGAAGAATTTATCAAGTTTGACAGTGAGATAACTTTGCTTACGGTGACGCAGAAGAATGGTCCTACATTATTCTGTCCGCCCATCGGGCATGTGCAGAAAGGGGGAGATTATCGTGAAAGTTTTCAGCCGGCGCACATTGATCCTGCTCATTTGAAAGAAGCGCAGGAAATGGCTGAGAAAGTGACACGGGCTCTGACCGGTGCCGGCCTATGGGGAGTCGAATTCTTCTTGAGCCATGAAAATGGAGTTTACTTCTCGGAACTTTCTCCACGTCCGCATGATACGGGTATGGTGACATTGGCAGGAACACAAAATCTGAATGAATTTGAACTTCATTTGCGTGCTGTACTAGGTTTGCCTATTCCAAACATCAAGCAGGAGCGTATTGGTGCCAGTGCTGTGATTCTTTCAGCTATTGCCAGCCAGGAACGTCCTGATTATCGCGGTATTGAAGAGGTGACGAAAGAAGAAGATACTTATCTCCGTATTTTCGGTAAGCCAACAACGCGCGTCAACCGGCGTATGGGAGTGGTGTTATGCTATGCACCGTTAAACTCAGATATGGATACATTGAGAAATAAAGCTAAGCGAATAGCAGAAAAGGTTGAGGTGTATTAAAGCTTACTTATCATAGATAAAAGAAAAGCAGTTGTCACAGATTGAGCGGCAACTGCTTTTTTATTTCGCAACTATTATTTCAACATCATATCCGATAAAAAGCCCGCTCTCAATTACTCCGGTAATTGCTTTTAGGTTTTGTTCCAAAGAAGGGTCAACATAGTTGAAGCGGGTATCAAAAATGAAGTTACCGTTTTCAGTAAGTACAGGCCCGTCTTTTCCACCAGCAAGACGTAACTTCACGTCAGAGGCTCCTAACCGTTGCATCTCGTTTTCTACAAAAGTTAATGCACTTGGAAATACTTCTACAGGTATTGGAAAACGGCTTCCTAAATGATCTACCAGTTTTGTCTCATCAATGATAATGAAACTTTTACTACTGCTTTTTATCAGAAGTTTTTCTTTAAACATGGCTCCACCGCGTCCCTTAATCAGACTTTTCTCCGGGTCTACTTCATCAGCACCATCAAAAGACCAGTCTGGACGCTTGTTCCAAAGAGTAGTTTGTGGTATACCCAATTGTATACAGGTCATGAAAATTTCAGCAGAGGCTGGTATAACTTCTATATGTAGAGATTCTTTGCGAATACGTTCCGCTAATGCGAATAGCGTCAGATAAACGGTAGAACCGGAGCCGGCTCCGATCACATCACCATCTTTCGCCATTGCTGCAATTTCCTGTGCTACAATTTCTTTGCCCTTACGATTAATGATCGCATTCGACCATTGTAAATGATTTATCAGTTGATTATCCCATTTCATTGTCAGAGGTTGCTAATCGTTATTATCTTCTTCTTCGTCAGTCAGGTTGTTCAGTTCTACTTCAAGTTCAACCAACTCTTGTTCCCAAATTTTTCTGATGTTTGCCGGCGTCTCCTTGGGAGCTTCCTTAATACGCTTTTGAGCTAATGATACTTCATGCTCCAGCTGTGAACGTCTACTCATAAGTCTTGCTATTTAAAGTTATTTTTATAGGTAACACTCTGCTTTGCTCAATTGTTCTTCTATTTGGTAAGAATTATGTATTATCCGAATAGCTCGGGATAGATTTCTCCATCACCACCGGATGCATCAAGACTCTGTAGTAATTTACCGTCAGGAGCATAGAATAGCTGAATTTCTCTGTCAGAGTTATACTCTTCTATATCGATGATTACTACAGTAGGCATTTTGGGGAAGGTAATTATCTTTATATATCTGATTTGTATAGGAGGGGTCTCTGTCTGCATAAATGCTTTAGCTACGGGAGCAGGGACATCTTCCAGGCTTTCGACGTTTGTCTCTGTCATTATCCACCGGGCATTGTTTCCAAACCAGGCGTTCATTTCGTGATTATCTGAAATGAATCCGGCAATGTGGTAATCACCTTTATGCGTCCATTCCACGGGCGTCACTTTGGGATACATCTTTTTGAAAGCTTCCTGTACCTTTTCCGGAGTATTTTCTGCGCATACGGAAGTGGATATCAGCAACAACAAGCCTGCCAATAAACTGAAATTAAACTTTTTCATAATCAAGGTCTGTTTTTATTTGCTATTAGGAACAATCCTGGGAGGCTTTTGTTTGTTGCCGATAGAGACATTTAAAAAGATCATATTTTTATGGATAACTTTGAGTCGCGCTTATGTCTTTGCAGAGACAAGGATATTAATTCGGTTATCAGGTCTTTATATGGAATGCCTGTTTGTTCCCAAAGTTTAGGATACATGCTGATTTCCGTAAAACCTGGTAAGGTATTGACCTCATTCAACACAAATCTATTATCCTTAGTCAGAAAGAAATCAACGCGTGCCATACCTTCACAACAAATGGTCTTAAATGCCTTTACTGCACATTCTCTGATCTGTCCGGATATCTCAGCATTTATTTCAGCTGGAATCTGCAATTTTGCTCCGGTTGAACTTATATATTTAGCATCGTAAGAATAAAAATCTTTGGTTGCTACAATTTCTCCCACTACGGATGCGCGTATATGTTCATTGCCTAATACGGCACATTCGATTTCTTTTCCTATGATGGCTTCTTCTACCAGAATTTTATTATCATATTGAAATGCAGTAGATAAAGCTATTATAAATTCGTCTTCATTTGTAACTTTGCTTACACCCACAGATGAACCCGCATTGGCCGGTTTTACGAAGAGAGGAAGTCCCAATGTAGACACAATCTCACTATATAAATATTCAGAAGGATTATATTTATATAATGTATAAGAGTTGGCAACTGGAATATTGGCAGCTTTCAGTAAACGTTTAGTTACATCCTTATCCATTGCTATGGCAGAACCTAATACATCCGGACCAACGAAGGGGATGCTCATTGATTTTAGAAAGCCCTGTAAAGTTCCGTCCTCTCCAAACGTTCCGTGCACAATGGGAAATGCTACATCGACATTCGCCATAATCATATTTGTATTTTTACTTATAATCTCAATCTTTTCAGAAGAATGAGCCATATAAACACTGGTGGCGTCTGCAAAATAATCATCTTTTGCCAGATTGATATTCTGCATTTTATATTCTGGGTTATAAAACCAATTTCCTGCTCTGTCAATGCCTATCAATAAGGGATTAAACTTGCTTCTGTCTATTGCATTGAATATATTAGTAGCTGATTTTAAAGAAACTTCATGTTCGGCAGATTGTCCACCGAAAATGATTGCGATTGTTGTATTCATAGGTGTTATTTACTCTAAATTTGAAGCGCAAATTTAAGAGAATATGCAGACTAATTTTAGATTTCCTCCTATTATTTTTGAGCAAAAAAAGAGTTGTTTTCATCTCTTGAAAATAATTATTGAATCTGCGATATTTTGTATTCTTTAATTCACTACTTTCGGGCACTTTTTTAAAAAGACGAAATGAACAACGTATTGATCCTTGTAGACAGCTTGGATGATTGGAAACCATATTCCAAAACAAACAGCATTTTAACAGTATCTGACTACCTGAAGTATAAATCACCGGGAAAGGATCGTAAATTAGTAATCAACCTGAGTAATGATTATAGCTATAACTCCGAAGGCTATTATTGCTCGTTATTAGCCCAGACGAGGGGGCATAAAGTTATTCCCGGAGTAGATATAATTAATAAGGTGGAAGCAGGTGCAGGTATCCGTATGGATAGCAGTCTTCAAAAGCTTTGTTATCAATGGATTCAGAAAAATGAAATAACCGATGATCTTTGGTCTCTGAATGTATACTTTGGCACTTGCAAAGAAAAAGGATTGGAGCGTATAGCCCGTTTTATCTTTGAGAATTATCCGGCTCCTTTATTGCGGGTTACATTAAATACGCGACATAAGAATCAGATAGAAAATATTCAGTTTTTACCTTTGAGTTCACTGAATAATGAGGAAGAGGATTATTTCGCTAATGCTTTGGACTTGTTCAACAGAAAAGTATGGCGCAATCCTCAGGCTTCGAAATCGGCGAGATACAACCTGGCTATACTGTATGACCCGGATGAGAAATTTCCGCCAAGTGATAAAAAGGCGCTTCACAAACTACTTGAACTGGCTAAGAAGATGGATATCCATGCCGAATTGCTAACTGAAGAAGACGCTACACGATTGATGGAGTTTGATGCCTTATTTATTCGTACCACTACTTCGTTAAATCATTATACGTTCCGGCTTTCACAATTGGCCACACAAAATGGATTGGCTGTTATAGATGATCCTCAATCTATTATCCGCTGTACCAATAAGGTCTATCTGAAAGAATTGTTTGAGAAGGAAAAGATTCCGGCACCGCTTTCCATGTTACTGTTCAAATCGAATGTCAACTCTTATGAGGAGATAACGGAACAGCTTGGCAGTCCTTTTATTTTGAAAATCCCGGATGGTTCTTTCTCTATCGGCATGAAGAAAGTCAATAATAGGACCGAATTGGATGAAGCGTTGAAGGTGTTGTTTGATAAGTCGTCAATACTGCTGGCTCAGGAATTCACTCCAACAGATTTTGACTGGCGTATCGGCATTCTGAATGGAGAGCCTCTCTATGCGTGTAAGTATTATATGGCTAAGGGGCATTGGCAAATCTATTGCCACTACGCTTCCGGACGAAGCCGTTGTGGACTGGTGGAGACTATTCCTATATATCAAGTGCCGCGTAAGGTACTGGATACAGCGTTGCGTGCGGCTTCTTTTATTGGGAAAGGTCTGTATGGAGTAGACTTGAAAATGGTAAATGACCGTGCTATTGTTATTGAGATAAATGATAACCCCAGCATTGACCATGGATTGGAGGATGCCATTTTAGGAGATGAACTTTACTATCGATTGCTGAATAACTTTTGGCGTATGTTGGATATCAAACGTTTCTAATTTGCATGGAACAGGAATTTATACTTCGTTCGGCTGAAATTGATGATATCCCGTCAATTATGGAAATAGAACAAATTTGTTTTAATAAGGATAGCTTTTCGAAACGTCAGTTCGTTTATCTTATTTCTCAAGCAAAAGGACACTTTTGTATAGCAGAATATCGGCAAAGGGTAGGGGGATATTTTAGTGTATTGATCAATAAACGTGCCTGCAGTCTCCGTATTTATTCGATAGCTGTTCATCCTGATTTTCGTGGCAAGAAAGTGGGGCAATTATTGATAGATCAGATAGCTGTTATTGCTCAAAGAGAAGGGTTGAAGAGAATTACTTTGGAGGTGAATGTTTCAAATTTCCCTGCTATTCATTTATATGAAAAGAATGGATTTAAACATACTTCCATTAAAGAGGACTATTATCATGACGGGGCTTCTGCGTATTGTATGCAGAAATCCACTATAGTCGAATAGATCTTTTACATTATTCTTAATACCTGTTTAAAAAACACTGCATAATACTCTTTTTCTTTGCTAAATTGTTAACAAGGTCAATAGAACTATTAAACCTTGTTGTAAAATGCTCTGAATAGGCTTTGAAATTTGGAGAAGTCAGGAAAAGCCGTACCTTTGCAATGTGTTTTTCATAGTATTAGATTTAAGGTTAACAAAAGATTGGCTGTCTGGGATAGATAGCCTTTTTTTATGTTCGCCCATACACTGGGCAAACTGCTAATCTTCTCCAAGAAAATCATACGACGGTGCAAAGAACAGGGTTCCGGTAACCGCAGTACTAAAATCAAGCAAGCGGTCGGTGTTACCTACCGGATTCCCGATAAACATATTTTCCAGCATCCGACGTGTAGTATTGAATGTACTTGCATATCCGATGAAATAAGTACCATATTCCCCTTTTGAAGTATTGGCAAATGGCATATTGGCACGTACTATCTTCAAATCATCTCCAATATTGGTCACAGCATTATGTGCATTTGCAGGCTTTTCTTCATCCGACAATTCCACGTCATTGAACTTTCTTCGTCCTATCACTTTTTCCTGCTCTTCTACCGGAAGCGCATTCCAAGCTTTCATATCGTGAATATACTTCTGTACAAATACATAACTTCCACCCGCAAAATCCGGATCTTCTTCGCCAACTACGGCAAAGTGATAAGGATTCTCGTCTACAGCCGGAGATTCTGTTCCATCTACGAAACCAATGATTGCCTTGCCATCCATATATCTGAAACCGTGAGTTTCATCAATAGCTTCGACGGCCCCCTTCAGTTTTTCATCAATGATAGAAGCAAATTCGTAACATAGCCCCATTTGCTTAGCGCGGATATGGAATAATATATCACCGGGAGTAGATACAGCTGTTTGTTTGCCTCCCTTGATTTCTTTGAAAGTTTCCAGTTCCTTAGGCTTGCCTTTACCTGGGAAAATACGGTTCCATGCGTCAGCGCCAAAACTAATTGTACTGCTGAACTGTGCATCCGGAAAACGATTACGCATACTGCGTATTAGCGCAGAAAAATTGGCACATACATCTTTCACTTTGTCAATAGCATCGGGAGATTGATTTAAGCCGTAAACAATGAAAATGGCATTTTCGCCTTGTCTTTCGGTTACATCCTGTGGGGTGTTTCCTTCGAATGGATTTTGATGTGAATTCATACTTTTTCCTTTCATTAAATTTATACTTAAACATATAACTTGCTAAATGCTGTTTTGTTCATACAATAATAGTAGAATTCCTTCTTACTATTTGTTGATGAATGTTTAAGCAACGTTAAATAGATGTCGCTTTTTTGTTCTTATTGTAGTAATAATAGTTCAAAAGGGTATAATTTATAGAAAAAACGTTTCTGTAGAGTACAACTTGAAAGTTTTTGTGTTTACATTTGCAAAGTTGCTTATGTAACTATTCCGTTAAAATTAAGATTTGAAGCTTTGAACAAAAACGATTCAATAGGTGTTAAGCTCATAGCAGCGGAATGACAAGAACGCGACTTGTAGAATTTAGAAAAAGAGAAATTATATAAAAAGATTGCTTATGTCACAAATTATCGGACATATCTCTCAGGTCATCGGACCGGTAGTAGACGTCTATTTCGAGGGTACGGATGCCGAATTAATGCTTCCAAGCATCCACGACGCACTGGAGATAAAAAGATCAAATGGAAAAACATTAATCGTAGAAGTGCAGCAACACATTGGCGAGAATACGGTGCGGACCGTAGCCATGGATAGTACGGACGGTTTGCAAAGAGGTATGAAAGTACATCCCACAGGCGGTCCTATTACTATGCCGGTGGGCAACCAGATTAAAGGTCGGTTGATGAATGTAGTGGGTGATTCCATTGACGGTATGAAAGAGTTAGACCGTGCCGGTGCTTATCCCATCCACCGTGATCCTCCTAAGTTTGAAGATTTGACTACCGTACAAGAGGTACTCTATACAGGTATCAAAGTTATCGACTTACTGGAACCCTACAGTAAGGGTGGTAAGATTGGTTTGTTCGGTGGTGCCGGTGTAGGTAAAACGGTACTTATCCAGGAACTCATTAATAACATTGCCAAGAAACAACATGGTTTTTCTGTGTTTGCAGGAGTAGGAGAACGTACCCGTGAAGGTAACGACTTGTTGCGTGAAATGATTGAATCCGGTGTTATCCGTTATGGTGAAGAGTTCAAGAAAAGTATGGAAGAAGGAAACTGGGATTTATCTAAGGTAGATTACAGTGAAGTGGAGAAATCACAGGTATCTTTGATATTTGGTCAGATGAACGAACCTCCCGGCGCGCGTCAATCGGTAGCGTTGTCCGGATTGACGGTAGCGGAGTCCTTCCGTGACCAAGGTGCTGAGACTGGCGGTTCACGTGATATCCTATTCTTTATCGATAATATTTTCCGTTTCACACAAGCCGGTTCCGAAGTATCAGCTTTGTTGGGACGTATGCCTTCGGCAGTAGGTTACCAACCGACGCTGGCTACTGAAATGGGTGCCATGCAGGAGCGTATTACTTCTACCCGAAATGGATCTATCACCTCTGTACAGGCCGTATATGTACCTGCCGATGACTTGACTGACCCGGCACCAGCTACTACCTTTACGCACTTGGATGCCACAACGGTATTGAGCCGTAAGATTACTGAATTAGGGATTTATCCTGCCGTTGATCCGCTGGAGTCTACTTCACGTATCCTCGACCCGCATGTTGTGGGAGAAGAGCATTATGAAGTGGCGCAACGGGTGAAACAAATTCTGCAACGTAATAAGGAGTTACAGGATATTATTTCTATTCTTGGTATGGAAGAACTTTCGGATGCTGACCGTACACTGGTGAACCGTGCACGTCGCGTGCAGCGTTTCTTGTCACAGCCTTTTGCCGTTGCCGAACAATTTACGGGTGTACCGGGAACAATGGTGCCCATAGAAGATACTATCAAAGGCTTTAAGATGATTCTGGATGGTGAGGTGGATTATTTGCCCGAATCTGCTTTCTTGAATGTAGGTACGATTGAAGAAGCGATAGAGAAAGGTAAGAAGCTGCTGGAACAGGTAAATAATTAAAAAATAGAAGAAGGAAAGAGGCTATGAAAAAGTTGTATTTGAACATAGTGTCTCCTGAAAAGGAAATTTATAATGGAGAAGTGGAAAGTGTAACGTTACCTGGTACAATAGGAACGTTTACCATTCTGCCGCAACATGCACCCATTGTGTCTTCGCTTCGTGAAGGTAAGGTGATATATGTACCGACAGGAGGAGAAGAACAGATCCTTGACATAGAGGGTGGTTTCATAGAGTTAAGTGGTGGAGTGGTTTCTGCTTGCGTTGACTAATGTTTCCTTTCCGGATTATTCTTTATTTCTAATTTTTAATTTAGTACTATGAGTATCAGCTTGACAAAGCGCAATTTTTTATATCAGATCACCCTGTTGACGTTAATAGCAGGATGGGCAGGCGCAGGGATTTTACATTATCTATTGCCCGGACATTATTTTGGAGGATACCCTTTTATTCTGGTATATTTCTTCTTGTTCGGGCTTTTTGAAATATCTATGTTTGATGCTTGTCGTAAGCATGCCCCGCAAAAGATGTTGTTGCTTTATATGGCAATGAAGGTGATGAAGATGCTGCTCTCTGTGATACTTTTGGTGGTATACTGTTTTGCAGTGCGGGAAGAAGCAAAGTTATTCCTGCTGACATTCATCCTTTACTACATAGTCTATCTGATATACGAGACTTGGTTCTTTTTTACTTATGAAGTAGGAAAGAAACAGAAAAAAAGAAAAGAAAAATGAAACAAATGCGTAATCTATTGACCGGAATATTCCTGATGCTGGGAATGCTGCTTACCACCTTGCCAGTTGCGGCACAGGGGATTGAAGCGGAGCTTGACAGCGTAGCCAAACGGGATGATGTCACCTCTGCCGAACAGAAAGAAAACACGGTAGACGTGAAAGAGATCGTCTTCGGACACATTGGCGATGCTTACGAGTGGCATATTACCACATGGGGAAAAACGCACGTCACTATCCCATTACCTGTCATTGTATATAGCTCTCAGACTGGTTGGCACGCTTTCCTTTCTTCACGGTTGGAAGAAAATGGGGGATCTTATGAAGGATTCTTCATAGCTCCGGTCGGTAGCAAGTATGAAGGTAAGCTGGTAGAACATGATGCAGCCGGAAACGAAATACGTCCCTGGGATATTTCTATCACAAAAGTGACACTGTCATTGCTGATTAACAGTGTGTTGCTGCTTGTCATTATTCTGGCTGTTGCCCAGTGGTATCGTAAACATCCGCAAGGCAGTGCAGCTCCGGGTGGTTTTATCGGCTTTATGGAGATGTTTATTATGATGGTGAACGACGATATCATCAAGAGTTGTGTAGGGCCGAAATATCGGAAGTTTGCACCTTACCTGCTGACAGCGTTCTTTTTCATCTTTATAAATAATATCATGGGGTTGATTCCCATTTTTCCGGGTGGAGCCAATGTGACGGGTAATATCGCTATTACGATGGTGTTGGCACTCTTTACATTTGTTGCCGTCAACCTGTTTGGAACGAAAACCTATTGGAAAGATATTTTCTGGCCGGATGTACCTTGGTGGCTGAAGGTTCCTGTACCGATGATGCCTTTTATTGAATTCTTCGGTATCTTCACCAAACCATTTGCCTTAATGATCCGTCTTTTTGCCAATATGTTGGCAGGACACATGGCAATGTTGGTGTTAACATGTCTGATCTTTATTTCCGCCAGTATGGGACCTGCGCTTAACGGTACGCTTACCGTGGCATCTGTGCTGTTCAATATCTTTATGAATGCATTGGAGCTGTTGGTGGCATTTATCCAGGCATACGTATTCACTATGCTGTCTGCCGTGTTCATCGGACTGGCTCAGGAAGAGCATAAAGAAGTAAAAGTGAAAGAAAATAACAATTAATAATAAACCATTTAAAAACAAAAGATTATGTTACTATCTGTATTATTGCAAGCTACTGTGGCTGCAGCCGGAATTAGTAAATTAGGTGCAGCAATCGGCGCCGGACTTGCCGTTATCGGCGCAGGTTTGGGTATTGGTAAAATTGGTGGTTCAGCTATGGAGGCTATTGCCCGCCAGCCGGAAGCATCGGGAGACATTCGTATGAACATGATTATCGCTGCTGCATTGATTGAAGGTGTAGCTCTGTTGGCAGTAGTTGTGTGTCTGTTAGTGTTCTTCTTATAATTAAAATGTAGATAAAATTATGTCATTGTTATTACCCGATAGTGGTCTGCTGTTCTGGATGCTTTTGTCATTCGGTGTGGTGTTTGTGGTGTTGGCGAAGTATGGCTTCCCTGTCATTACCAAGATGGTAGAGGGTCGTAGAACCTACATCGACCAATCGCTGGAAGTGGCAAAAGAAGCTAATGCGCAACTCCAAAGGCTGAAAGCTGAGAGTGAAGCATTGGTTGCTGCTGCCAACAAGGAGCAAGGACGCATCCTGCGGGAGGCGATGCACGAGCGTGATAAGATTATCGTTGAAGCACGCAAGCAGGCGGAAGTCGCCGCGCAGAAAGAGCTGGACGATGTGAAGAAGCAGATACAGCAAGAAAAGGAAGAGGCAATACGCGATATTCGTCGTCAGGTTGCCGTGCTTTCTGTGGATATTGCGGAGAAAGTAATCCGTAAGAATCTGGATGAAGAGCATGAGCAAATGGAGATGATAGACCGGATGCTGGACGAAGTGCTGGCAGCCTCAAGAAGCAATTAAGTAGCGATCAGCGATTAGTGATGAGTGATGAGTGCAATGTGCTGGTCATGAGTCGCTAATCACTAATAATTAAAGGAAATGGATATAGGAATTGTTTCGATGCGATATGCCAAAGCGTTGATAGAATACGCGAAAGGTACGGGGACTGAAGACCGCGTATACCGTGAATTGCGTATGCTGGAACGTAGCTTCCGTAAGCATCCTGATTTACGGGAAGCGTTGGATAATCCCATTTTGAAGACCAAGGAGAAGTTAGCTCTGATTTGTACCGCTGCCGTAGGTAATGGAGAAGTGAGCCGGGAATTCTCCCGCTTTATCGCCCTTGTACTGAGAAATCGACGGGAGTATTACTTGCAGTATATCTGTTTGACTTATCTCGATTTATACAGGAAGTTGAAGCATATCGGTGTAGGAAAGCTGATTACGGCTGTACCTGTGAGCCGGGAAGTTTGGGAACGCATTCGGGATAGTGCTTCTACTTTGCTACATGCAGAGATGGAGTTGCAAACAGAAGTTGATCCTTCGATTGAAGGGGGCTTCATATTTGACATCAACGATTTCCGGCTGGATGCCAGTATCTCCACACAACTTAAGAGAGTGAAACAACAGTTCATTGATAAGAACAGAAGAATTGTATGATTTACGATTAGAGTTACTCTATATTGTAAGTAGTGAATCGGACTTAAGTACGGTAATTTCAATCGTAAATCGTAATAACTAAATCGTAAATAGAATCATGTCTGAAAATATAAAAGTAAGCGAGGTCTCCGATATTCTCCGTCACCAGTTAGAGGGAATTGATACCCGTGTGCAGTTGGATGAAATCGGTACGGTGCTGCAAGTCAGTGACGGTGTGGCACGTATCTATGGACTGCGCAATGCCGAAGCAAACGAACTGTTGGAGTTTGACAACGGTATCAAGGCAATTGTGATGAATCTGGAAGAGGACAACGTAGGTGCTGTTTTGCTGGGGCCTACAGATAAAATCAAAGAAGGCTACGTCGTAAAGCGTACCAAGCGAATCGCTTCCATTATGGTGGGAGAGGGAATGCTGGGACGTGTTATCGACCCGTTGGGGGTGCCGTTGGATGGTAAGGGACTCATTGGTGGAGAACTGTGCGAAATGCCTTTGGAACGTAAAGCGCCGGGTGTTATCTTTCGTCAGCCTGTGAACCAGCCGTTACAGACCGGACTAAAGGCCGTGGATGCCATGATACCTATCGGTCGCGGACAACGTGAGTTGATCATCGGTGACCGTCAGACGGGAAAGACAGCTATTGCCATCGATACGATCATCAACCAGCGTGCCAATTATGAGGCAGGCGATCCTGTATATTGCATCTATGTAGCCATTGGTCAGAAAGGTTCCACAGTAGCTACTATTGTGAACACCTTGCGTGAGAATGGCGCAATGGATTATACGATTGTGGTTGCCGCCACTGCAGGTGATCCCGCAGCGTTGCAGTATTATGCCCCGTTTGCAGGAGCCGCCATTGGTGAATACTTCCGCGATACCGGCCGCCATGCACTGGTGGTTTATGATGACCTTTCTAAGCAGGCGGTGGCTTATCGTGAGGTATCACTGATCTTGCGTCGTCCTTCGGGGCGTGAAGCTTATCCGGGAGATATCTTCTATTTGCATTCCCGTTTGCTGGAGCGTGCAGCACGTATCATCAACCAAGAAGAAGTGGCACGTGAAATGAATGACTTGCCGGAAAGTCTGAAAGGCAAAGTAAAAGGCGGTGGTTCGCTGACCGCACTGCCTATTATCGAGACGCAGGCTGGAGACGTATCAGCATACATCCCGACGAATGTGATTTCTATTACTGACGGACAGATATTCCTTGATACAGACTTGTTTAACCAAGGTAATCGTCCGGCTATCAATGTAGGTATATCAGTGAGTCGTGTGGGTGGTAACGCCCAGATTAAGGCGATGAAGAAAGTGGCCGGTACATTGAAGATAGACCAAGCGCAGTATCGTGAATTGGAAGCATTTACAAAGTTCAGCGGCGATATGGACCCTGTTACTGCACTGACCATTGATAAGGGACAAAAGAATACCCGTTTGTTGGTTCAGCCGCAATACAGCCCGATGCCGGTAGAAAAGCAGATTGCCATTCTGTATTGTGGTACACATGGTTTGCTGCGTAATGTTCCGTTGGATAAAGTAACTGATTTTGAAAGGAGTTTCCTTGAAGCACTTGAAATGAATCATCGTGCTGATGTGCTTGATGTACTGAAGAGCGGTGTCATTGACGATGATATCTGCAAAAAGATAGAGAAAACTGCAGATCTGATGTCGAAACAATACTTGGATTAGTGATTAACGTTTAGTGACAAGTGATTAGTGGCATGCGCTCATTTACCGCTTATCACTAATCATTAATCACTTACCACTAAAAAAAATGCTATGGGTTCTTTAAAAGAAGTAAAAAACAGAATAAACTCCGTCAAGAGTACGCGTCAGATAACATCGGCGATGAAGATGGTGGCATCCGCTAAGTTGCACAAGGCACAGACACGGATTGAGAATATGCTGCCTTACCAACAGAAGCTGAATGAAATTCTGACTAACTTCTTGTCTACAGATGCTACGTTTGAGTCACCTTATACCGAAGTACGTCCCGTAACGCGGGTAGCGGTTGTGGTTTTCTCATCCAACAGTTCGCTGTGCGGAGCTTTCAACGCGAATGTGGTAAAAAAGCTTGGAGAAACGCTGGAAGAATATAAATCACTTGGTAAAGAGAATGTTCTGATATATCCTGTAGGAAAGAAAGTAGAGCAGGCTGTGAAAAAGTTGGGCTATACATCGCAGGGAAGTTATCAGGGGATGGCGGATAAACCATCATACATGCAAGCGTATGAACTTGCTGCATTGTTGATGCAAGAGTTTATGGAAAAGCAAATCGATCGTGTGGAGCTGATTTATCATCATTTCAAATCAATGGGTTCGCAGATTTTGATGCGTGAAGAATATCTTCCTATTGATTTGAGCAAGGTGGCAGCAACTGCTGCAACAGAAGGATCGGGAAAACGTGGCTTCCAGAATGATTATATTGTAGAACCATCTGTCGGACAGTTGATTGCTGATTTATTACCGAAGGTGCTGAGTCAGAAATTATTTACTGTGCTTCAGGATTCCAATGCTTCTGAACATGCTGCGCGTACACTTGCCATGCAGACTGCAACAGATAATGCGAATGAACTTATACAGGACTTGACGAAGCAATATAACAAGAGCAGGCAACAGGCGATTACAAACGAATTGTTGGATATCATTGCAGGAAGTCTGAAGTGATAAAGCTAAAAGCTACGAGCTACAAGTTGGGAGTGGCTGTGCTATGTCCCGAAAAGCACTTGTAGCTCGTAGCTTGTCACTCTTATAGCTTTTCCCTTTTTTTGCAAAAAGATGTGCCAATGGAGGCTTTAACTCTTTTATTTGTGTTACCTTTACACCTCCAACCAACATTGATGAAATAATGGAACAGAATCCAGAATTGGCATTAGCATGGCAATTTATAGAAAATACAGGCACACATCTCTTTCTGACCGGTAAAGCAGGGACCGGAAAAACTACATTCCTGCGGCGGTTGAAGTCCGGAAGTCCAAAGCGTATGGTTGTCCTTGCCCCAACAGGCATTGCGGCTATCAATGCAGGTGGCGTAACCATTCATTCTTTCTTCCAGTTACCTTTTGCCCCTTACGTACCCGATACCTCATTCAGTGCGGATGGCAAAGCACAATATCGTTTCCGTTTCGGAAAAGATAAACTCAACATCATGCGTAGTATAGACCTGCTGGTGATTGATGAAATCAGTATGGTACGTGCTGATCTTCTGGATGCGATAGACGATGTGTTGAGACGTTTTCGTGATCGCAGCAAACCTTTCGGTGGTGTGCAATTGCTGATGATTGGCGATTTGCAGCAACTTGCCCCGGTGATAAAAGATGAAGAGTGGCAGATGCTGAACAGTTACTATGATACTCCTTATTTCTTTTCCAGTCGTGCACTGAGACAGTCGGAATACTGTACGATTGAACTGAAAACAGTGTATCGTCAGAGCGATACTCACTTTTTGGATATGCTGAACCGCATTCGGGAGAACCGCTGTGACAAAACTTTGCTGGATGAACTGAACCGTAGATACATTCCGAATTTCAATCCTTCGAAAGAGGAAGGCTACATCCAACTGACTACCCATAATTATCAGGCGCAACGTATCAATGAATATGAACTGGCACAATTACCCGGCCGTTCCTTTACCTTTCGCGCCCAAGTAGATGGAAAATTTCCTGAATATTCTTATCCCACAGATGAAGTGCTTGAATTGAAGCGTGGTGCCCAAATCATGTTTGTCAAGAACGATTCATCCGGTGAGCACCGTTATTACAATGGTATGATCGGTGAAGTGGTGAACGTATCAGCTTTGGGCATCGAGGTACGCAGTAAAGGAAGTGAGGATGCGTTTATGCTGCAAGAAGAAGAATGGACGAATGCAAAATACGTGTTGGATGAAGAGACTAAGGAAATCACCGAAGATATAGAAGGAGTCTTCAAGCAATTCCCTCTGAAGCTGGCATGGGCTATTACTATCCATAAAAGTCAGGGACTGACATTTGAACGCGCTATAATCGATGCCAGTGCCTCTTTTGCACATGGACAGACTTATGTGGCATTAAGTCGTTGCAAAACGTTGGAAGGTCTGGTCTTGAGTGCTCCATTATCTGCAAGAGCAGTCATCAGTGACAGTGCTGTAGATACTTTTACGGAAGATGCACGCAGAAACGAACCTGATGAATCGCGTTATCGGAGATTGCAGCAAGCGTACTTTCTGGAATTGCTATCCGGATTGTTTGATTTCTTACCGTTAGAGTTGGCATTGAAGCGCTTTGTGAGATTGGTGGATGAACATTTGTATAAGCTCTATCCCAAACTATTGACTGAATATAAGTCAGAGACGGAACGCTTCCATGAGAAGGTGACGAAAGTTGCCCAGAAGTTTAGCCTCCAATACACACGCCTGGTCGATAGTGCCGAAGATTATGCAACGGATAAAAGCTTGCAGGAACGTATTCATTTGGGGGCTGAGTATTTTAAAGAACAGTTAGAGCCTTTGGATGCTATCAGAAGTAGCAGCATTGTGGAAACAGATAATAAAGAACTAAAGAAACAGTTGAAGACTGCCAGTGAGGAATTGGATGATCTGCTTCTGTTAAAAGTAGACTTATTGGAATTTGTTATCAGTAAGGGCTTTCATGTGGGAGAGTACCTGAAACAAAAGGCGGTACTTTCCATTGACGATACGGCATCGGCTAAGGGCAAAGGAGAAAAGCGTTCCGGCAATTCTTCCGAAAGAAGAAAACGAAAAGACGGAGCCGAAGAAAGTGGAAGTACCCCTGCACGGAAAAAAACGGCGGCAGTGGAAGTACCTTCGGATATCCTGCATCCCGAATTATACAGGCGTCTGATAGTATGGCGCAATGCGGAAGCGTCTCAATTAGGATTACCGGTATATACTGTGATCCAGCAGAAAGCTATTTTGGGTATCACCAATTTATTACCGGAAGATAAATCCGCTCTTCTCCGGATTCCTTATTTTGGTAAAAAAGGTGTGGAAAAGTATGGGGATGAGTTGTTGGAGATGGTGCGGGTGTATAAGAAGGAGAGTGGAATTGCAGAAACGTTGTTTAGTGATTAGTGGTGAGTGATGAGTGATAAGTGATTAATCAAGTTGTATAACATTCCAACTACTAATCACTCATCACTCACCACTAATCACTTATTTAAAGATTGAACATTAGTCTTATTCCTGCTTCCAGAGTGTGCGGCTGGTATCCCAGTTCTCTGCGTGCTTTTTCAATGCTTAATCCGCTGAAACGGGGACGGGGAGTTGTTTCTCCCATTTGCTTGGTGGTGACTGGCAGAATTAATGAATAATCCAGATTCAAAGTATCTGCTACGCGATAAGCAATATCGGCTATGGTCAGACATTCCGGACCACAGATGTGATAGATACCATTATTGGGATGGTTTATCAGTTTTTCTATTCCTTGAGAAACATCTCCTACATAGGTTGGCGTGCGCCACTGGTCGGAAACCACCCGTATTTCTTCATTATTTCTCAAACGGTTGGCTACCAATTGCAGAATATTTCCGTGTTGTCCCGGCAAGGCAGCACCATAAACCACTACCACACGTGCGATGGCATAATTGCTACAAAGCTCGGCTACCCGTTTTTCTCCTTTCAGTTTGGTTACACCATAGTAGTTGACCGGATCAGGAGTATCTTCTTCCGTATAAAGCTGCCCTGTATCTCCATTAAATACAAAGTCAGTGGATAGATGTATAAAGCGTGCAGCGGATGCTTCGCATCGGAATGCCAACTGTCCCACAGCATTGACATTGATACTGTCTGCCTCCTCACGGTGTGCTTCGCAATAATCAGGAACGGATAATGCGGACGTGTTGATCACTATATTCGGGCGTACTTCCCGGAACAATGCGCTTTGTTCTCCCATCTGGCAGATGTCTGCACTGATAAAGCGATAATTTCCGGAATCGGGAGCAATGTCGTCATGCAGAGAACAACCTGTTACTATATACTCGTCATTGCGTGACAAATCATTCAATATCCGGCGTCCTGTGAAGCCATTGGCACCTATTACCAATACTTTTTTCTTCATATTCATATTATTTCAGTATTAATCCCTTGGCTGTTGTCTTTTTTAGTAAGGTCCATTCCTTCCTTGTTGTACTTCGATTCTAATTCCGAACGATCCGTTTGCCGACTTCAGTTCAAAAGCGCCTTTGAAGTTATTCCGTTCCCATGGCAGGGCAGAAGGATTAGGGACTTTCCATCCGTCCTTGTCATACTCTCCATAAGTATTGATGCGCATTCCATTCTTCAGCCGGAAACTTCCCATTTGCAGGTTTTGGGGAGATGATCCGAAACCTGTCAGTCCGAAAGGATTCATACTGTATATGGTGGAGCTACCCAAGCTAAACAAGTGTGAGTAGCCTTGTGAGTAGGTCACATTCGGGTCCAAGCGAAACAGAAAACTGTAATCTTTGCTGGCATCGGGGATGTCTAAAGTCATTTTGGGCATTTGGGGAGTTGCCATTTTCATCAGGTTCATATCCAAAAGGAATCCATCAAAATTCTTTGTTGCCGGCATATTCATACTGCGAACACTGTCAGCGGGTACTTCATTCTGGGCATTTACCCTGAAAGAAAGAAGACAGAAAAGTATGATTAGTCCTATATATTTCATCACTTAATGGTCTTTATTTAATGGCGAATATAAGAAATAAGTATGAATTATGGAAATATATAGCATTTATTAAAATAAAACTTGTATATTGTACGCTGATGTTTGAGTATTGTTGTTATCTTTGGAGCGTAAATAATTGAATTGGTTTTATAAGCAATCTATTTGTTCCTCTCTAACCAGTAAATGAACGGGCTGTATCTCGTGTGGAAATGCAGCCCGTTTTCTATTTCTTTTTTCTATTGAGATGAATCACCGGAGCAAGTATCGGTACTGTTTCCCACTTCATTTTCGAAGCATTGTACGCTCGTTCCACACCTCCCTGTATTTCCAGATAATCATTGATTTTCACTTCCATGACTACACCGTAGTGGCTTTGTGGATACATAGGATTCATATATCCGTTCAGAGAGTTTTGTTTGCCAAAGCCTGAATATTGCCCGAAGAAGCGGATACGAAGGAAATTGTTGATACGATAGGCGGCAGAGGCATCCAAGCCAATGTCGAATTGAGAACCATGCATGCGCGAAGGGATGGTGTATTTGGCGGTATACATGCCCCCTGTCAATTCCCAGCGTTCATTAGGGCGATATATAAAATCGGCACCTGACTGGATAATTGTTCCCATAGTAGGGTAGGTATTGTAGGTGCTGAATGTGCTCAGTATACTATTGGGTGAAAGCTGAAAAGCACCGTAATGCTCGTAATCCATCACGAAAGGATCGTAACTGCTGACCATCTTTCCCATTCTGATATCCATCCACGGAAAGTTGGGATAGTAAGTCGGAAGAGTGATGTGTAAGTCCGTGCTATCCATGCTGAGAGAAGTCTTTACCGGCATATCCCGATTAGGAGCGGCAGCTGTTCCGGGTGGAGGAGACAACGGTTCTTTTCCCATTTCCGTGGGAAAACGATTCAATAATGTGCTGTCCTTTGCTTGCTCGTTTTGTGCAGCAATGCGAAAGGAAACAGTGAGAAGGAACAGAATGATGAATAGTTTTTTCATAAGTCGTTATGTGTTAACGGAAGTTTCAGTTGATGATAAGTTTGTATCCGATGCCTCGGACATTGACAATGCGGATACGTTCATCTTTGGAAAGCTTATGTCGTAATTTAGTGATGAACACGTGCAGGCTGCGCGAATTGAAGAAACTGTCGTCTCCCCAAAGATCGAGCAGGATATTCTGGGTATTCACTACCTGATTACGGTTTTCGCACAGGCGTTTCAGAATTTCGGCCTCGCGGTGGGAGAGTTCCTGTTCTATTCCGGTATGGGACAATATCTGTGTGACAGAGTTGAAATGGTAATCGCCTATCTCGAAACAGGTTTCTTCCTTCTTCGGTTCCTCTCTGAATGTAAATGCCTTGCCCACCAGCGCTTTAATGCGTACGATAAGTTCCTGCATGCCGAAAGGCTTTTTCAGATAGTCGTTGGCCCCGAGTTCAAAGCCTTCTACCACATCATTGATGGAAGAACGGGCAGTGAGAAAAAGTACCGGAGTTCGTTTGTCGGTTTGACGGATGTGGCGCACCATTTCAAAACCATCCATGCGAGGCATCATAACATCTGCTACCAGTACATCAGGGCGTAAGTCGAAGAACATACGCAGACCTTCCTCGCCGTCGGCAGCAGTATGGATGATGAAGTTCTGACCTTCCAGCGTATCTTTGATAATCATGGCGAGGGTTTGTTCATCCTCAACCAGCAGTACCTTAATTTTGTCCATATCTTGATTCATTTTCATAACAAGCAATGTAATGCATCATAACAAGCAATGTAATGTGTTGTAACAAGCAATGTTGTACACCATAACAAGCAATGTTATTCAGATTCTTATTGTAAATGTACTTCCTTTTCCCGCTTCACTTCGTACGGTTACAATACCACCGTGCTTTTCTATCATTGTCTTTACATAGAAAAGCCCCAGCCCGTAGCCTTTGGTATTGTGGATATTTCCTGTCGGAACCCGGTAGAATTTATCGAAAATGTGAGGCTGTTTATCCGTAGGGATACCAATGCCATGGTCTGTAACCGAGATTTCCACTTGTTCCGTTTCCTTTTTTCGGCAACAGATCGTTATGTCGGCTTTATCCGGAGAATATTTGATGGCATTATCTATCAGGTTACTCAGAATATTACTGAAGTGTGTACGGTCGGCAATGATTGTCAGGTCTTCCGGTGCAATGTCGAGATTGATTTCTACAGGCTTGCCCGCTTTCAGTTTATGCTGTTCGATGAGTGCCGGGAACAGATCGTGCAAGCTGAGCGTCTCCGGATGCAGGCGGAAGGTTTTACGGCGTTCCATACTCATGGAGAGAATTTGTTCCACCAGTCCGCTCAATCGCTGTAACTGTTCCTGGCAGATGCCCAGATACTTATCCCGTTGTTGCTTGTCTTCTGCCAGATTGAAATTAAGCAAAGCATCGTTGGCGGCATACGCTACGGCAATAGGTGTTTTCAGCTCGTGGGTGATGTTGTTGGTAAAGTCGCTCTTCATCTCTTCCAGTGTTTTCTGCCGCAAAATGGTGCGGATAAGAAACCAGAAGGAGAAGCCTAATATAATAAGGATAACGAATGATGTGGTAAGAATGCCGCTCATCTGCTGCAATACAATCTTATAAATAGGTTCTATCGTGAGGCGGTAACTTTGATTGGAGTGAATGTCGAAAGCATAATTATATTGTTTCGCTTTTTCACTGGGCATGTATCCGGGAGTCCCGACAATGGCGAGCGTATCAGTGTAAACCAGCGTTGAGTCCGGATCGGTACCGGAATGAAGACGCTCCAATCGGTAGGGAAGTTTAAGTCCCCGTTCTTGCAGATAGGTATTCAGCAGACTGTCATAAACGGCTATATCAGGTTCTATAAAAATATCCAGTCCCGAGTGCATTCCACGCTGGATGAAAGTGGCAAGTTCCACCATACTGCTTTGCTCACGCAGCATCATATCTATTCCACCTTCGGCCCTTAAAGAAGCCTGAGGTTCATTCTCATTAATCACTGTATCTTCCAGGACCTCTTTTATTGAATCTCTTTCTGCCCAGACTGAAATATTTGTGCCTTCCTGCCCCCGTGTGAAAAGGATATCTCTTGTCGAGTCATTCGGGTAGCTCACTGAGACGCTGTCATACTTCATAGGGATACCGTCTTTTATAAGTGAACGACTTCCGGCACTGTCTGTTTGGTCAACAGTTGTACTGCTGCGGACAAATGATTTTCCGGAATCGGAATTGTATCCTGCTGAAACCTCTACCGAACCGTGGGCTTTATTTTCTTTTTGCATCTCCTTTACACGCAGCAGCATTTCATTATAATCGCTCATGCGCATGGCTTCTACGATGCTTTGTTCCAGTTCGTGCTTCATCGTTTTGTATAGCCCCGTGATCCAGTATGCCTGATAAATAAAGATACCCAGCAGAGAAATTATGACCAATATGGCAATAGGTTTGAATGGCAGTTTCATGTAGCTCTTGTATTTATATGGACAAAGATAGGAAAGATAACCGGTACATGTATGTACGGTAAGACTAAATAACACTTCAGATAACACTAGATAAGACTACGTAAGTTCCGGATAACACAAAGTCCGGAAGATTTCACCGTACTTTGCAGTGCAAGAGCTTAAGGGATGATTCGGGTTTGCACACGGCATCTTTTGCAAAAGGTATAGGGAGAATCCTGTGCAGTCCCTTACATAATTGGGTGTCAACCTTGGTCAACCGGCCTGTCAACCAAGGTTAACGGATCTGTCAACCAAGCTTAATCGACCTGTCAACCAAGGTTGACACCCAATCATCTCTAAGTCTGAACACATTTATGTCGTATCTAAAACAAATGAACATGAAGTCTTATTACTATCTTTCCCTGATGCTATGTGCATTGAGTGCAGGAGTTTCCGCTCAGGAAATAACAAAGAGTACGGATGCAGAGAGCGAACGGACGCTCAGTGCGGACAGTATTATAACACAAGACAAGCAGCTGGACAGTCTTTACCAATCTCTTCCTGAAGTAATGATTACCGGACAACGTCCCATCGTGAAAGCGGAGCAAGGTAAACTGGTGTACGATCTTCCGCGCCTTATCGGTAATCTACCCGTAGATAATGCTTATGACGCTGTGAAGGAACTGCCGGGCGTAACCGAGATGAATGGCGGGTTGATGTTGGCAGGACAGGGGGTAACCGTGATATTGGATGGCAAAGTTACCACCATGAGTACCGAACAGCTTTATTCTTTATTGAAAAGCATCCCGTCCAGTCGCATTGAGAAGGCGGAAGTGATGTACAATGCTCCGGCACGCTATCAGGTGAGGGGTGCACTTATCAATATCACACTGAAACAAAGCGCCGGAGGCCCGTCTTCCTGGCAGGGAGAGCTTTATGGCAAATATAATCAGAAACATTACGAGGGCTTCGACGAACGTGCCAGCCTGATCTATAACGGAAATAAATTCTCAGCAGATTTTCTTTACTCACACAACCACGGACGGGGATATTCTTTAACCGATAAAGAAGCTATGCACTCTCTGGCGGACGGTTCGGTTCATCATATCACAACCGATGAGATGGGCCGAAGCCGTTCGCATACCCATAGTTTCCGGATAGGAACGGATTATAATATTGCCAAGAACCATCAGCTGAGCTTTGTTTATAATGGAAGTTATTCGACTCATCATAGCCTGATGGATATTTACGGTACGCAGCAGTCCAACACTCGTAGCAACAGTACCGACTGGCTGCACAACGGGCGTCTGGACTATCGTACACCTTTCGGATTGAAAGCCGGTGCTGAACTGACTTATTACCGTTCTCCGTCCGATCAGTTGTTGCATAGTAGCATGCAAGATGAAGAGCTTGCTTTTTATACCGAAGACTGTCAGCGCATCAATCGCTGGAAATTCTTCCTTGCGCAGGAGCATAATCTGGGTCGTGGATGGGGATTGAATTATGGTGCCGTTTATACTACCAGTATCGACCACAGTTATCAGTATTATTATGATACGGAGAAGGATGCGGGAACAAAGGCAGGTGCGAGCACAGGTATTCCCGATAATATGCAATCCCGCCGTCGCGAACAAACTTTGAACTTCTATGCGGGTTTCAATAAAAGTTTCGGTGATAAACTTTCCCTGGATGCTTCGCTTGCCGTGGAACATTATAAGACGCCGGTATGGAATCAGTGGGATTGGTATCCTACCATTAACCTGAGTTATATGCCTGCCCCCGGCTATGTCTGGCAATTGGCTTTGAGTAGTGATAAGGACTATCCTGATTATTGGGCTGTGCAGAATGCCATCTCTTATATGGGCGGCGGATATTCTGAAATACATGGGAACCCGTTCCTGAAACCGGCTCAGGAATATCAACTTCAGTTGACACATATTTTGAAGAGTAAATACATCTTCACTGCGTGGTTTGCCCATACGAAAGATTACTCTACCCAGACTCTTTATCAATCTTCTGAACGTCTGGTGGAAATCTATAAGTATTTGAATTTTAATTTCAAACAACAAGCAGGAATACAGGCTTCTATACCGTTTGATATAAAGCAATGGTTAAATTCTCGTTTGACTCTGATTGGGGTATGGCATCATGAGAAGGATGATGATTTCTGGGATATTCCTTTTAACCGGAATATTTGTTATGGTATTGCTGTACTGACAAATACTTTCACTCTCTCTAAGAAGCCTGATCTGAAGCTGACACTGACGGGAATGGCTCGTAGTAAAGCGACTCAGGGAATTTATGATTTACCGTCTTCAGGGTATGTAAATGCTGCTTTGCGGTATGGCTTTGCCAAAGGAAAGGCTATTCTGAATCTTTATTGCAATGATATCTTTGAGACAGGACAGATAAAACCACGCATCCGCTTTGGTACGCAGAACGTGACGAATGATTATGCTTGTTTCAGGGAAATCGGGGTGTCGTTTACGTATAAGTTCGGAGGATATAGGGAGAAGAAGAGGGAAGAGGTGGATAGGTCGAGGTTTAAGTAACGTTGTGTGTGTGTGTACTTTTTCTTTCGGCTTGTCCCGAAAGAAAAAGATACCAAAAAGAAAGGGACCCCGGCTACGTCTCCGGTGCTACTCCGGCACTGCCATTCGCAGACGGGGCTCGAACTCGCTTCGCTCAGACAGATCGCCCCTTACCTGCGCCTGACAATGCCTACGCTTACGCACCTACGCCTATGCCGGAGAGCTGCGCGGTGGGGGCGCTGCGCTATAGACGTGGGGGATTGTATGAGTGTGTTTTTAGCAATATCTCTTATTGAAATTTCTTGTCCTCTTCGAGGAGTTCCTGGCTAAACTGTTCCGGTGGCAGAGGGGTAGAGAGTTCTATAAGATTTTCTTCGGGATCACGCAGGTATAGGCTACGCATACCCCAATCGGGCATATCCGTAGGTTCATTGATAAACTTTACACCTTTGGCTTTTAGGGCAGCAAAGGTTTCGTCTACATTATCTACACAGAATGAGAGCATTGATTTTTCACGCATCGCAACGGGCTGCTGCTTATCTGCATTGCCTACTGAAGGTGCCATCCAGTCAGATACAAAAAGGGCGAGACCCTCTATTCCGTCGGCCACTTTAAAATAGGCGTATCCGCTCGTTTCATCTCCCCAGGCTGGTTCTAAACCGAGTTGTTCAGTATAGAACTTGAAGCATTTGGCGAAGTCTTTTACTAATAATCTTACGTTGCTGAATCTCATTGTTTACTGATTAATGGTTTGTAATCTGTTTCTTATAATCAAGATGCAAATATAACCAATTTATTAGAATAGCGTTTCTAAAATTCGTATTTACCTCACCCCCCCATCAAAAAACAATCAACTCCATCCCACTATATGCCGCATGGTCCCCCGGCCTCACTGTAGGGGCGTGAGCGTAGGTGCTGTCAGGCGCAGGTAAGGGGCGATCTGTTTGAGCGAAGCGAGTTCGAGCCCCGTCTGCGAATGGCAGTACCGGAGTAGCCCCGGAAGTGCAGCCTTGAAAAGCCCGTTTTAGTGAGAGCAGCCGCAAGCTTGCTTGAGGATGCCGAACGTAAGGGCTTTCTGTAATTTTTCTTTTGGTATCTTTTCTTTTGTCTCAAGACAAAAGAAAAGTACTTTCACCAGCATAATACACATTAAAAAAATCAGAATCTTTTGCCCTTTCCTCCTCTATATTTCTTAATTTTGTCGGAACAAAATGAAGTATCAACCTTCCGCACATTCAATCTCAAAATGACACTGCGGAACCTAAATTATCGTATTATGATTAACAGATTCGTCTTAAACGAAGTATCTTACTTCGGACCGGGTGCCCGCGAAGTGCTCCCACAGGAAATTAAACGTCTCGGCTTGAAAAAGGCCTTTGTATCTACCGACAAAGATCTGATTAAATTTGGTGTGGCCGACAAGGTGCTGTCTGTACTGGACAAGGCAGGCATACCCTATGTTGTATTCAGCGATATTAAACCAAATCCTACGGTTAGTAATGTAAATGCAGGTGTGAAGGCGTTTGCAGAATCCGGTGCCGATTTTATTCTGGCTATTGGAGGCGGTTCTTCCATCGATACATCAAAAGCTATCGGTATCATCACTAATAATCCGGAATTCAGTGATGTGGTTTCTCTGGAAGGAGTGGCGCCTACTAAGAAGAAATCCGTGCCTATCATTGCTTTGCCTACTACAGCGGGAACGGCTGCTGAGGTAACTATCAACTATGTGATTACCGACGAAGTGAATGAAAAGAAGATGGTATGTGTAGATCCGAATGATATTCCTGCCATCGCTATTGTAGATGCCGAATTGATGTACACTTTGCCTAAAGGGCTGACCGCTTCTACGGGACTGGATGCATTGACACATGCTATTGAAGGCCTGATAACTAAGGGAGCTTGGGAAATGAGCGATATGTTCGAGATTAAAGCTATCGAAATGATTACCCGTTATCTGGAAACAGCCGTGTTTGAGCCGACAAATGCAGAGGCGCGTAATGGTATGGCGGTAGCGCAATATATTGCAGGCATGGCATTCTCTAATGTAGGTTTGGGTGTTGTTCACGGCATGGCACATCCGTTGGGTGCTATATTTGATATACCTCATGGTGTGGCTAATGCATTGTTGCTGCCTATTGTTATGGAATTCAATGCTCCTGCTGCGCTTGATAAGTATGTGGAAATTGCTAAGGCGATGAAAGTCTATAAAGAAGGAATGAGCCAGGAAGAGGCTGCACGTGCTGCCGTAGATGCAGTGAGAGCACTGTCAGTAAGAGTAGGTATTCCGCAACACCTTTCTGAATTGGGTATCAAGGAAAGCGATCTCGACAAGCTGGCTACGGCTGCTATTGCCGATGTTTGTACACCGGGTAATCCTCGCGAGGTGACGAAGGAGATTATTCTGGATTTATACAAAAAAGCGTTGTGATAAGTGATTAGGGGTTAGTGATAAGTGATTAGTCTCCTTGCGGCATTATAGCGCAGCACTAATCACTTATCACTAACCCCTAATCACTTATCAAACTATTCTTATGGTAACGTACTCCGAAGAGAAGCCCGTGAAGCAGAAAAATCATACGGATGATAGATATCGTTGCGATTCTGTGGACTTGTGCCTGTTATATACCAGAATATTGGTCCGAATCCAGACCGTGTAGAAGGTATCGCTTTGACACTTGAATAAGATAACAGAGGCTTTCTTATCCTAAAATCTTGCTATCTGCACTCTTTTTCGTACTTTTGTAGCTTTCAAAAAGAAAGTTGTTATTTAAAGAAATATTCTGTATGAAATCAGACATTGAAATAGCCCGCAGCATAGAGCTGAAGAAGATTAAGCAGGTAGCCGAGAATGTAGGTATTCCACGTGAAGAAGTAGAAAACTATGGACGGTATATTGCTAAGATCCCTACACATCTGATTGATGAAGAAAAAGTGAAGAAAAGTAACTTGATTTTGGTAACTGCTATTACCGCTACCAAAGCAGGTATCGGCAAGACTACGGTGTCCATCGGTCTGGCATTGGGGTTGAATAAGATCGGCAAGAAAGCCATCGTTGCTTTGCGTGAACCTTCATTAGGACCTTGTTTCGGCATGAAGGGTGGGGCAGCAGGTGGCGGTTATGCTCAGGTGCTCCCTATGGAAAAGATAAATTTGCACTTTACAGGAGATTTTCATGCCATCACTTCGGCGCACAATATGATATCCGCATTGCTCGATAATTATCTTTATCAGCATCAGGCGGACGGATTCGGGCTGAAAGAAATCATCTGGCAGCGCGTGCTCGATGTGAACGACCGTTCTTTGCGTAGCATTGTCACCGGTTTAGGTCCCAGTACGAACGGTATTACCGAAGAATCCGGCTTCGATATTACCCCTGCATCCGAAATTATGGCTATTCTCTGCCTGGCAAAGGACATAGACGACCTGAAACGACGGATTGAGAATATCATCCTTGGTTTTCGTTTTGATGGTTGCCCGTTCACAGTGAAGGAGTTAGGAGTAGCAGGAGCCATCACTGTCCTGCTGAAAGATGCTATCAATCCGAACTTGGTCCAGACAACCGAAGGATCGGCTGCTTTTGTTCATGGCGGTCCATTCGCAAACATTGCGCATGGTTGTAACTCTATTCTTGCAACGAAAATGGCTATGACTTTTGGGGATTATGTTGTAACGGAAGCCGGTTTTGGTGCCGACCTCGGTGCAGAGAAATTTTATAATATCAAGTGTCGCAAAAGTGGATTACAGCCTAAACTGACAGTGATTGTGGCTACTGCCCAAGGTTTGAAGATGCATGGAGGTGTCAGCCTCGATCGTATTAAAGAGCCCAATATGGAAGGACTGCAACAGGGCTTTGGAAATCTCGATAAACATATACGCAATCTGCGTTCATTCGGCCAGACGGTACTGGTTGCCTTCAATCGTTTTGCCAGCGATACGGATGAGGAAGTGGAAGCAATCCGCCGTCATTGCGAAGAGAAGTTAGGGGTAAGTTTCGCTGTCAATAATGCCTTTGCAGAAGGGGGAGAGGGAGCTGTGGAGCTTGCTAATCTGGTAGTGAATACCATTGAAAAGAAACCCTCTGAACCCTTGAACTTCAGTTATAGTGAAAATGACAGTGTAGAACAAAAGATAGAGAAGATAGCTTGTAACCTTTACGGTGCCAGTGTGGTGACTTACAGTATCCATTCACGTAAAATTATCAAATTAATAGAGAAGATGGGTATCGGTCATTATCCCGTTTGCATTGCCAAAACACAATATTCTTTCTCTGCCGATCCAAAGATATACGGTGCGGTGAACAACTTTGAATTCCATATCAAGGATATTGTAATCAATAATGGTGCGGAAATGATTGTTGCTATCGCCGGAGAAATTTTGCGTATGCCGGGGCTTCCCAAGGAACCGCAAGCCATGCATATTGACATTGTAGATGGAAATATAGAAGGATTGAGTTAACTATTATTTCAGATCATCCAATATAGCTTTCGGTTCTTTGACCAAATGTGTAAAAAAGAGGTCCGTAACCCTTATCGCAAGGGCTACGGACCATTTTACATTTTAACTATATATTTAATTATCTATATATACATTTTTTCTCAAAAACATATATACCTGTCAGCCGGAAAAAACAAAACCGACTGACTCGTAAAAACAAATTTCTTAATATGCAAACAGCGGATATTTTTCCATAGTCTTATTCACGCGTGCGCGAACTTCGGCAATAACCGCTTCATTTTCTACATTAGACAGAACCGTTTCAATCATTTCTGCAATTTCCAGCATCAGATCTTCTTTAGCACCACGAGTAGTGATGGCAGGAGTACCCAGACGGATACCGGAAGTCTGGAATGCAGAGCGGCTATCGAACGGAACCATATTCTTGTTTACAGTGATATCGGCAGATACCAATGCTTTTTCGGCAACTTTACCTGTGAGATCAGGATATTTGCTACGCAGGTCAACCAGCATAGAGTGATTATCCGTACCACCTGAAACGATTGTAAAGCCACGGTCGATCAATGCTTGTGCCAGTACGGCTGCATTTTTCTTCACCTGAGCAGCATATTCTTTGAATTCAGGTTGCAGGATTTCACCGAATGCAACAGCCTTTGCTGCAATGACGTGTTCCAACGGACCACCCTGGATTCCCGGGAATACGGCCGAGTCAATCAACTGAGACATCTTCTTGATTTCACCCTTCGGCGTTGTTTTGCCCCAAGGATTAGGGAAGTCTTTGCCTATCAGGATGATACCACCGCGAGGACCACGCAAAGTCTTATGTGTGGTAGAAGTAACGATATGAGCATACTTCACAGGGTTTTCCAGCAATCCGGCTGCAATCAGTCCGGCAGGGTGAGCCATATCGATCATCAGGATAGCACCTACTTTGTCTGCGATTTCGCGCATACGCTTGTAGTCCCATTCGCGGGAATATGCCGAACCGCCACCGATGATCATTTTGGGTTTTTCGCGCAAAGCAACTTCTTCCATCTGGTCATAGTCTACGCGACCGGTTTCCTTATTCAGATTATATTCACAGGGAGTATAAATGATACCGGAAGTATTTACTAAAGAACCGTGTGAGAGGTGACCGCCATGAGCCAGATTCAATCCCATGAATTTGTCACCCGGATTCAATACAGCGAGGAATACAGCTGCATTAGCCTGCGCGCCTGAGTGGGGTTGCACGTTAGCCCATTCTGCACCAAAGATTTCCTTTATGCGGTCGATAGCAATTTGTTCGCTCTGGTCTACTACTTCGCAGCCTCCGTAGTAGCGTTTGCCGGGATAACCTTCTGCATACTTGTTAGTGAGACAGGAGCCCATTGCCTCCATTACTTGGTCACTTACAAAATTCTCTGATGCAATCAGTTCAATACCTTTGAGCTGACGTTGATGTTCTTTTTCGATGATATCGAAAATTAAATCGTCTCTTTTCATTTTGCTTACTTAGATAAGTTTGATAAATCTGTGTTCTCTTATTAAGCGCACAAATTTACGGTAAAAAAATGAATAAACTGTCAGAAAAGACAGAAATTTACTTTCTAAAAGAATACTCCAAAGGAAAAGCTGAGCACATTGTCTCGCCGATGGAAACGTATTTCGTCAGCAGGTGGATCACCTTCGACGACACCGTCATCATAAGTCACTTTACGGGATATATTATGTAATCCTATATCATAACGGAAGTCGAAAAAAATACGGGAGATGGTAACGGCCACTCCAAGAGTAAAACTTAGGTTCAAAGGACGTAATCTTTCACTGATTCCCTGTTGGTCAAAGTTCTCAAAAGTAACTTCGCTCTTTTTATTCCAGATATAACGGAACTTGGGACCGCCGAATACTGCCAGGCTATAGGGACCTTCTTTAATGACATTATATCCATAAATTACAGGGATATCTATGCTGTGAATGGATGAAGTAATAGATGCCATTTCCAAAGGAGCATCTTCTGCGGCGGGTTTTTCAAAAGTAATGTTGCAGCGGTTGATGTTGTAGGATATTTCCGGTTGCAGGAAGTGGCGCTCAAAGTTGATGCGCATAAAGACAGAGCCGAAATAGCCTATCTTGTAGTTATTCTGTACCTCATCTATAGTGATGCCGTTTAATGTAAGATTGGACACAAGGAAGAGGGAAGAGGTAAAGCCGCCTTTAATACCGAAGTTCACCGGACGATCATGGTGATGTTTCTTCAGGGGTTCTTCAACCGCCGTTCCGGGCACAAGATGAGACTGTCCCCACATCGTAGCGGGGAAAATCAAAAACCACAGGATAAATATTTTCAAGACTTTGTTCATCACTTATCACTAACGGTTAATCACTATTTTTTCTTCTCAACAGACCATCCAAATTTACCGATCTTTTCACCCAATTCATAGTACCCTCCATGAACATAAACCAGCGGATTGGCTTCCGCCAGCTCCAGTTTTCCGGTTTCCGGGTTCAGATTCCGGTCGTCAGCACGTACGTTTACCACATCGGCAATAAACATATCATGGGAGCCAAGTGACATGATTTCCTTTACACGGCATTCTATACACAAGGGGGATTCTTCAATAAGAGGAGCATTGACCACAGTACTTCTTCCCGGTGTCAGATGCATTTCTTCAAACTTATTGTAATCTTTCCCGGAACGTACACCACACCAATCCGTTGCACGAGCCATATCTTTGGTCGTGAGATTAATGACAAACTCCATATTCCGTTTCAGGATTTCGTATGAGTGGCGTTCGGGACGTACAGAAATATAGCACATGGGCGGGTTCGTACAAATCGTTCCCGTCCACGCAATTGTTAGTATGTTATATTCTTCCGGAGTGCTTCCGCAGCTTACCAATACGGCGGGAAGCGGGTAAATCATTGTTCCGGGCTTCCAGTCTTGTTTCATAGGCGAAGGAGTTATGAGCTACGAGCTACGAGTGCCTTTCGGATGAGAGCTGCAAACTATAAAGCGAACATTGCGCAGCACTTGTAGCTTGTAGCTTTTGTAGCTTGTAACTCTTATATTATTTCAATTTCATTCCTGTTTTGCTCTTTCTCACAGTAATGGCATCGGATCACGCAATTTTCCTTGTCCACGACATGGAACAACGTCGCCATGGGCTCGTTGTTCGTGATACATTTGGGGTTAGCACACTTTACAATGCCGCGAAGTTCTTCTGGAAGGCTAACTTCACGCTTTTCCACCACTTCATAATCCCGGATAATATTCAACTTCACATTAGGTGCTACCACAGCGATGCGATTAATTTCGTCATCGCAGAAAAATTTATCCGCAATTTTAATAATGCCTTTAGTGCCCAGCTTTCCGCTTTTGAGATTAAAGCCAATGGTGATATTGTTATTCATGTGTTCAAGTCCCAGTAAAGAGACTACAGTGAATAGATTTTCAGAGGGGATATGGTCGATAACGGTACCGTTTTCTAATGCGGCAACCTGTAATTCTTGTTTTTTTTCGCTCATCTTTCAATTTACAATTTAGCAATTTACAAAGTACAATTTAGGCTTTCACCTCATCCAGTGTAATGCCTAATACATCGCAGAGGATAGCCTCACGAGCATACAGACCGTTTTGAGCTTGCTGGAAGTAGTAAGCTTTCGGATTATCGTCTACGTCATAAGCGATTTCATTGACGCGGGGCAGGGGATGCAGAATGCACAGATTGGGGCGGGTATGTTCCAGCATCTTGTTGCGCAGGATGTAGACGTTCTTCACCCGTTCGTACTCCATGAGGTCAGTGAAGCGCTCACGCTGCACACGAGTCATGTAGAGGATGTCGGCATCTGCTATGGTCTCTTCCGTAAAGTCCGTATGTTCCACGTACTTGATGCCATGATCGCGGCAGTAAATTTTGTATTCTTCGGGCATTCTCAACTCATCGGGAGAGATGAAGTGGAAAGTCGGGTTGAAGTGGCGCATTGCCATCAGTAGTGAATGTACGGTGCGGCCGTATTTAAGGTCGCCAACGAGGAAAATATTCAGGTTCTCCAGTGTACCCTGGGTTTTGTAGATGGAGTAGAGGTCGAGCATCGTTTGTGAAGGATGCTGGTTGGCTCCGTCTCCGGCATTGACGATAGGCACTGTGGTTACTTCGCTGGCATAGCGGGCGGCTCCTTCCAGATGATGCCGCATCACGATGATATCGGCATAGTTGCTCACCATTTTGATGGTGTCTTTCAGGGTCTCGCCTTTCGAAGAACTCGTTGCTTTGGGGTCACTGAACCCGATTACACGGGCCCCTAAGCGGTTGGCTGCTGTTTCAAAACTGAGTCTTGTACGGGTAGACGGCTCGAAAAAGAGGGTTGCAACCACTTTCCCTTCCAGTAGCCTACGGTTGGGACGGGCTTCAAACTGCTTCGCCATCTCGATCATGTAGAGGATTTTTTCCTTGCTATGTTCGGCAATGGTGACTAAACTTCTGTTTTCCATATCGTTCGTTATTTTGTTTCTTTTCGAGAGTTCAAAGGTACGGAAAAGATGCGGAGTACGGAAGAAAGACGGGAGAAAATTTAGAAGTTTTTTTGTCTCCATAGCCGACGATCTTCAGCTCATGGGACAAAAAGTTTTGCCTCATGGGATGAAAAAAAATATTTCGTGAGACAAAAAAAATAATCTCATGGGATGAAGCTGCTCATACGGTGAGATGGATGCCGGAATTTGTTTGGATCATTACCAGCATCAGCAGCAGCTTTTCTTTTTCTTTTCTGCTGTTGTTGTTATATAAAGAATATAATAAGAAAGAAAAATGTACTGCTTGTTTTGTTGAAAACGTTGAAAGATAGCGTTTTAGTGTTCAAAACTCCACTTTGTTCCTAAGCAAAAAAGTGCATTTTTCGGCAAAAAACAGCTTGGAATCGGCCGATTCCTAAGCAAAAAATGCCTCTAAAATGATCAATTCCCCCACTTTTTGGTCACCAAAATGCCATATTCTATCCCCTCAAACGCCACACTTTATCATCGGAAACGCCACATTTCATTCTCCGAAATGCCACACTTTGTGCTTGCTGAAGTGTGGCGTTTTACCCGTTAAGATGTAGCATTTTGGATGATAAAGTGTGGCGTTTTAAGAGTTTTCTATAGAATTTATAAGGGTGTTCCAATATAATTCCGTACCTTTGCCTTGTTATTTTTACAGGTAATCTGTTTTATTGATTTAGTGAATTTACAGTAATAAACATGATAAAGAACATCATAAAAATCCTTTGGATATTCTTAGCCGTCATAGTATTGGCTTGTGTCACTGTTTTCTTCTCCATTGCTAAAGGTTGGATAGGCTATATGCCTCCTGTTGAAGATCTGGAAAACCCTAATTATAAGTTTGCTACACAAGTTTTCTCGGAAGACGGGAAGGTACTTGGTACTTATTCGTTTAGCAAAGAGAACCGTGTGTATGTGGGCTATAATGATTTATCCCCCAATGTCATTAACGCGTTGATTGCAACAGAAGACGTGCGTTTTGCCGAGCATTCCGGAATTGATGCGATTGCGTTGTTTCGTGCCATTGTGAAGCGTGGCTTGTTATTCCAGAAGAATGCAGGTGGAGGTAGTACGATTACCCAACAATTATCGAAACAACTCTATTCGCCCAGTGCGGACAATGTAATGGAACGTTTGTTTCAGAAACCCATTGAGTGGGTAATTGCTGTGAAATTGGAGCGTTACTATACCAAGGAAGAGATACTTACGATGTATCTTAATAAATTTGACTTTTTAAACAATGCAGTCGGTATCAAAACTGCAGCCAACACTTACTTTGGCTGTGAACCTAAAGATTTAAAAATAGAAGAAGCTGCCACTTTAGTTGGTATGTGTAAAAATCCGGCTCTTTATAATCCCGTCCGTTTCAACGAGCGTTCACGCGGACGTCGTAATGTAGTGCTCGATCAAATGCGTAAAGCAGGATATATCACTGCCGAAGAATGTGATTCACTGCAAGCACTTCCACTGACCTTGAAATATACCCGTGTTGACCATAAAGAAGGTATGGCAACCTATTTCCGTGAATATCTGCGTGGAGTATTGAATGCTAAGAAGCCTGTGAAGGGTGATTATCGGGGTTGGCAGATGCAGAAATTCTATGAAGATTCTCTTGATTGGGAGAATAATCCTCTGTTCGGCTGGTGTGAAAAGAATACAAAGAAAGATGGTTCAAAGTACAACCTTTATACGGATGGTCTGAAAATCTATACGACTATCGACTCCCGTATGCAGCAATATGCAGAAGAAGCAGTGGAAGAACATCTGAAAGAACTGCAAGGCTATTTCTTTAAAGAAAAGAAGGGACGCAAAAAGGCGCCTTACAGTAACAGGATTACACAAGAGCAGGTAGATGAAATTCTTGCCCGCACCATGAAACAGTCCGATCGTTATCGGACCATGAAGAAAGCCGGTGCATCGGATGCTCAAATAGAAAAGGCTTTCAATACACCTGAAGAGATGTCGGTATTTACCTGGAATGGTGAAAAAGATACTATCATGACGCCAATGGATTCTATCCGCTATTACAAGCACTTCCTTCGTGCCGGTTTCATGTCAATGAACCCGCACAACGGACATGTAAAAGCGTATGTGGGTGGACCTAATTATAACTATTTCCAATATGATATGGCAATGGTAGGACGCCGTCAGATTGGTTCTACTATGAAACCTTATGTATATTCACTGGCTATGGAGAATGGATTTTCTCCTTGCGATGAGATGCGGCACGTGGAATTTCAGGGCTTCGATGAGAATGGTAGCCCTTGGGCGCCCCGTAATGCAAATACTAAACGCTACGGAGAAATGGTGACTTTGAAATGGGGCTTAGCTAATTCGGACAACTGGATTACGGCACGATTGATGAGTAAATTAAACCCGTATGAGTTAAAACGATTGTTGCATAGTTTCGGTGTGCGCAATCGCGAGATTGTGCCTTCTATTGCTCTTTGTCTTGGCCCTTGCGAGATATCGGTAGGAGAAATGGTAAGTGCATATACGGCATTTCCCAATAAAGGAATTCGTGTAGCACCTATGTTTGTAACCCGTATAGAAGATAGTGATGGCAATGTACTGGCTACTTTCTCTCCGGAAATGGAAGAAGTCATCAGTGTTTCCAGCGCTTATAAGATGTTGGTTATGCTTCGTGCCGTTATTAACGAAGGAACCGGTGGACGTGTTCGCCGGTTAGGTGTGAAAGCTGATATGGGTGGTAAGACCGGAACAACTAACTATAATGCAGATGGTTGGTTTATGGGCTTTACTCCTTCACTGGTATCCGGATGCTGGGTTGGTGGAGAAGAGCGTGATATTCATTTTGACACCATGTTGCATGGGCAAGGTGCTTCTATGGCATTACCCATCTGGTCTAAATATATGGTGAAAGTACTTGGAGACAAGACACTGGGCTATGATGAAAATGAAACATTCCAATTGCCTGAAGGTTTTGATCCTTGTAAAGACAACGGGGATGTTGATTTTGAACCAGCACAAGAAAGTGGCTTGGATGACTTCTTTGATTAAAATTCAGGTGTCGGTCTAAATTATTGATTTCGAACGTGGTTTATACAATCAGCATCGGCAGTAACGAGCAACAGAAAGAGAATCTTTCGTTGGCGCGTAAGCGGTTGAAAGAACTGTTTCCCGGTATTCGTTTTTCTACGGAAGAGGAGACTAAACCGCTTTATTTCCAGCGCTCATCTTTATTTTCCAATCAGGTGGCACGTTTTATTTCCAGTAGCGATGCGGCGGAAATAACTTCTTGTTTGAAAGCTATTGAACGGGAAGCGGGGCGGATGCCTGAAGAGAAAAAGCAAGAAATAGTCCGGTTGGATCTGGATTTATTATCATGTGATGATACGGTCTATAAACCCGACGATTTAAAAAGGGATTATATTTGCCGGGGATTGAAAGAGATAGAGTAATTTAAAATGGGTACGCGGACGACGCGGATAAAGCGGACGTCCGCGTATCTATAAAATAGTAAATATAAATATGTTGAAGTTTTTAGGAATCATTCCGGCCCGTTACGCATCCACGCGTTTTCCTGCAAAACCGTTGGCTATGCTGGGAGGTAAAACTGTAATACAGCGAGTATATGAACAAGTGGCAGGTATTCTGGACGATGCTTATGTGGCCACAGATGACGAACGGATCGAAGAAGCTGTAAAAGCTTTCGGAGGTAAAGTAGTGATGACTTCTGTGAATCATAAAAGCGGCACGGATCGTTGCTATGAAGCATATACCAAAATAGGGGGAGACTTTGATGTCATTGTCAACATTCAGGGTGACGAACCTTTTATTCAACCCTCCCAATTGGAAACTGTAAAAGCTTGCTTCGATGATATTACTACCCAGATTGCTACACTGGTGAAACCTTTCACTCCAGAGAATGGATTTGAAGCTTTGGAAAATATCAATTCTCCGAAAGTAGTGCTGAATAAGAATATGAATGCACTCTATTTCAGCCGATCCATTATTCCTTATCAGCGGAATGCAGAAAAACAGGATTGGCTGAGAAATCATACTTATTATAAGCACATAGGACTATACGCTTATCGTGCTGAAGTTTTAAAAGAGATCACTTCGTTGCCGCAATCTTCGCTGGAACTGGCAGAATCGCTGGAACAACTTCGTTGGCTGGAGAATGGCTATACCATTAAAGCCGGCATTACCGAAGTAGAGACCATCGGCATTGATACTCCCCAGGATTTGGAAAAGGCTGAAGAATTTTTGAAAATATGTTAGACAGAACTATCCAGCCCCTTATTTGTGAGCCGGAACAACTGGCAGTACCATCTCCCGAATGTCGGGTGATGAAAAACGGTATACCTTTATATATACTCAATGCCGGGGATAATGAAGTGGTCCGAATTGACCTGTTGGTAGAAGGTGGACGCTGGCAACAGAACCAACGATTGCAGGCTTTGTTTACCAACCGGATGCTGCGCGAAGGTACCCGGCGTTATTCAGCCGCAGCCATTGCCGAAAAGTTGGATTACTACGGTGCCTGGTTGGAACTTTCAAGTTCATCCGAGTATGCTTATATCACTCTCTATTCTTTAAATAAATATCTGCCCGAAACGTTAGATGTTTTTGAATCTATCGTGAAAGAGCCTCTTTTCCCTGAAAAAGAGCTGGGAGTGATTGTCGACAGCAATATCCAACAATTTCTTGTAAACAGCTCCAAGGTGGATTTTCTGGCCCATCGCACTTTGATAAATGCCGTATATGGCGATACGCATCCATGCGGGCAATTAGTGCAGAAGGAAGATTATCATTTGATCAATCCTTCTGTCTTGCAATCGTTTTACGACCGATATTATCATTCTGGAAATTGCAGTATCTATCTTGCGGGGAAGGTCAGCGAAGACGCTATCCGTCGTATTGAAACTCTTTTTGGAAGTGAACCTTTCGGCAAAGATTTCCGCAAACCGGAAAAACTGTCCTATGTTCCGGTAACTTCTCCTGAAAAACGTATTTTTATTGAGCGTGCCGATGCAATGCAAAGCGCTGTTCGCATGGGAATGCTTTCTTTGGATCGACGCCATCCTGACTATTTGAAAGTCCGCGTTCTGGTTACCTTGTTCGGAGGGTATTTCGGTAGCCGTTTGATGTCTAATATTCGTGAAGATAAAGGATATACGTATGGTATATCTGCCGGCATTATGCCTTATCCCGATAGTGGACTGTTGGTTGTCAATGCAGAGACTGCCAATGAATTTGTAGAACCTCTTATCAAAGAAGTTTACCATGAAATAGACCGCCTGCAAAATGACCTCGTACCTGTCGAAGAACTTGCCATGGTGAGGAACTATATGTTGGGTGATATGTGTCGCAGCTATGAGTCTGCCTTCTCACTGGCGGATGCCTGGATATTTATTCATACTTCCGGTCTCCCGGACTCGTATGTGAGGGATGCTGTAGAAGCTGTGAAGACAATTACTCCTGTCGAGATACGCGAACTTGCCTCACGCTATTTGTGCAAAGAGACATTAAAAGAAATCGTATCCGGCAAAAAAATGTCATAAAAAAAGTGTGATACCCCTTCCTTTTAGCAGATTAATTGTATCTTTGTGCAAATACTATATAGGACGTGTAACAAGTTGCTGCATTTACACGTCTTATTATTAAAATCGCTAATTTATAATTTTCAATGAAATATCTATATACTGCACTCATTCTGGTATTCATGTCCCAAGGCGGGGCGACGGCCCAAGAAAAGAAATCCGGTTTCTTCGACAAAGTAAAAACAACTTTCTCTTCTGAAATAAAAATAGGAACTCATACCTTCAAAGATGGCTCCGTATATACGGGTGAAATGAAAGGACGTAAACCCAACGGAAAGGGTAAGACGGTTTTCAAGAATGGCAATGTCTATGAAGGTGAATATGTGAAAGGAAAACGTGAAGGATATGGTACTTATACATTTCCTGATGGCGAAAAGTACGAAGGGCAATGGTTTCAGGACCAGCAACACGGTAAGGGTATCTACTACTTCATGAACAACAACCGCTATGACGGCATGTGGTTCCAGGATTACCAGCAAGGCAAAGGTACAATGTACTATTACACCGGTGACATTTACGAAGGAGACTGGGTAAATGATAAACGTGAAGGTCAAGGCACATACACTTGGAAAAACGGTTCCAAATATGAAGGTTCCTGGAAGAATGATAAGAAAGAGGGGGAAGGTACTTTTGTCTGGAATGACGGTTGTAAATACGAAGGTGACTGGAAGAACGATGTGCGTGATGGCAAAGGAACTTTCGAATATGCCAACGGAGATAAATATGTAGGCGACTGGAAAGATGATATGCAACATGGCAAGGGAATTTACTTCTTCCACACGGGTGACCGTTATGAAGGTTCGTATGTGCAGGGCGAGCGTACCGGAGCAGGTATTTATTATTACGCCAACGGTAACAAATATGTAGGAAACTTCAAGGATGGCATGCAGCATGGAAAAGGTGTATTTACTTGGGCAAATGGTGCAGTCTATGACGGCGAATGGAAAGATAACCAGCGTGACGGTCGCGGAACCTATAAATGGAATGTCGGTGATTCATACGAAGGCGAATGGAAAAACAACCAGTTCAATGGTCAGGGAACTCTGATTATGACAGACGGAACAAAATATAAAGGTGGTTTTGTGAATGGTATGGAAGAGGGTAACGGTATACAGGAAGACAAGAATGGTAATCGTTACGAAGGCTTCTTCAAGCAAGGCAAAAAGCACGGTCCTTTTGTCGAAACGGATAAAAATGGGAAAGTAATAAAAAAAGGCACGTACAAAATGGGAAGACTGGAGTAGAATTAAAAAGATAATAATTAAAAATTAAAAGGCTGCGCAGATGATGTAACATCGCGCAGCCTTTTAATTTTTAATTTCTAATATGCGAGCAATTTAGATAATATACTGTGAACTGATAGATTCATTATTCACCACTCTCTTGATAGTTTCTGCAAACATATCAGCAATACTGAGCTGTTTAACTTTTGCACATTTCTTAGAGTAGGGAATACTATCGGTAAATACGATTTCAGTCAGACTGGATTCCTGTACACGGAAAGAAGCCGGATCAGACATTACACAGTGACTGGCAATGGCGCGTACAGATTGAGCACCGGCTTCTAACATAATGTTAGCAGCTTTGGTGATAGTACCGGCTGTATCTACGATGTCATCTACCAATACCACATTCTTACCGGTTACATCACCGATAATCTGCATGGATGCAACTTCATTTGCTTTCTCACGTGATTTGTTGCACAATACCAGGGGAACTCCCAAATACTTTGAGAATGTGCTGGCACGTTTGGAACCACCCACATCCGGCGTAGCGATTACAAGATCTTTCAATTTCAAGGATTCAATATAGGGGAGGAACACTGCCGAAGCATATAAGTGATCTACCGGAATGTTGAAGAAACCTTGGATTTGATCAGCATGGAGATCCATCGTAATCAAACGATCGATACCTGCTACTGAAAGTAAATCGGCTACTAACTTTGCGCCAATAGAAACACGAGGTTTGTCTTTTCTGTCCTGTCGTGCCCAACCGAAATATGGAATAACTGCAACAACGCTTTTAGCAGATGCTCTTTTAGCAGCGTCGATCATCAGCAGAAGCTCCATTAAATTGTCGGAATTAGGGAAAGTGGATTGAACCAGGAATACATGTGCGCCACGAATTGACTCTTCATAGGAAACTGCAAACTCACCATCAGCAAAGTGGGTGATGTTCATCTTTCCCAGAGGGCAATCAAGGCTTGCGCAGATTTTCTCTGCAAGGTATCTCGAGTTAGTTCCGGAGAATACCATTACGGGTGCTTTTTCGCTCATTTTGTAATAGATGTTACCTATTTGTTTAATACGGCTGCAAAGTTATGAATTTCCCGCTACATTCTACAAGACTTATTGTAGAAAAATCTTTTTTCTTTCCCGGATTTATTTGTAGCTTTGCTAAGTGAAACGGTTTCCTCATATACGATTGGTGGGCTTACTGTGTTTTTGCATAGTAATGATTTCTTGTGTGGGTACTGCTCCCACCAAGGAAGTACATCTTATCGATTCGCTCAACCAAGTAGCTTATTCTTATCGATATAAAGACCTGGACTCTTCTTGTCATGCTGCCACACAAGCTTATGGAAAAGTAAATTTGTATAGCCAGGGGAAGGCGGAAGCATCCAACAATCTGGGTTTTTGTGCTTTTATGCGCATGGATTTTGAGAAAGCGGAGAAGTTTCATAAAGATGTGTATAGTCTGACGAAAAATGAACTGGAACTGCTGGTTGCTGATATCGGATTGATGAAAATCTATCAGCGGACAGCCATGAACAAAGAATTTTATGACTATCGGAACAGTGCCCTCCGTCGCATGAAACGAATAGATGAAGATAACAAGCTCTTCGTAGATAAGCACGAACGGTTGAGACTGAACTATGCACGTTCCGAATTTTATATTGTTTCAGCTGTGTATTATTACTATCTGCAACAACGCCCGGAAGCGGTGGCTTCCATCAACGAAATATATCCGCAGGAAGAACTTGCGGCAGATACGAACCAGTTATTGTATTATCATTATATAAAGGGATCGGCGGCACTTTGTGATGGCGAAACGGCGGACGAACGTCGTTTGCGTGAATTCGACGAGTTGTATACAACCTGGAAAATGGCGTCCCGCGGTGGATATTTATATTTTGAAGGTAATGGAGTGCAGGGGCTTGCTAACCTGATGGCATCTCCCGATAATTATGACTTTTTTCAGGTCAGGCGTTCTCATGCGTTGAAACAGTTTGATGTACCCGTGGATTCTTTATTACCCATGCGTTTAGGACAATTGGCTTTGAAGAAATTCAAGCAATATAATGATGTGTATCAGATTGCCGGTGCCTATGTTTCTATCGGTAAGTATCTGAATGCGCATGATAACTACGCCGAAGCATTGGATACATTGACGCTTGCCTTGGAGTGCGTGAACAACCATCATCGCCGTTTTTATGATTGCCACGATAGCTTGGACTGGCTGAAAACCTATGATATACGGGATACCATTTCTTCAGAAAAAGCATGGATAGAGCGTAAGTTACGGACCGTTCCGGAATGGATTTCACGCATCCGCGAACAATTGAGCGTTACGTATGCCGGATTGGAAATGAAGCAACACTCCGATTATAATCGTAATATCTATCTGGACATTTTGGAAGATACCCGTCAGGATAAGGAGTTGGAAAGCCGCTACCAAGCCTTGGAAAGTGAAGCCCGGCAACTCAATATTTTACTCTTCTTTGTGATTGTCGGTTTCATACTGGTGGTTTTATTCTTTTGGATATTCAATAAGCGGTCTAAAGAACGTAATCATGTTCATTTGCACCGTTTGAGGCAGATGTTGGACATTTGTCAGAAAATAACCGCTTCTATTCCCACGGACGCGCAGACGGAAGAAGAAATTGTAGATGCTATTCTTTCTGCTGTGCAGACAGATATAGAGGAACTTTTCAGTGTAAAAGACATTCGGATAGAAGATGGGCAGTTGGTATTACCCAAACGTCTAACGAAGGATGAGAAGGCAATATTACATGTGATTGCTCCTTATATTACATGGGCGCTTGATAATGGTATGACTTCCATTTCGCTGGGTGATGAACGCCGCCGGTTGGAGAAAGAACGGTACGTGTACGAACAGCATATAGCCGGAAATAAACGTCAGAATCTCATAAAGAAAGCGTGTATGGCCATTGTTAACGGTATTCATCCGTATATAGACCGTATCATAAATGAAGTGCATAAACTGACGGAAAAAGGTTTTATCCATGACGAACGCATCAAAGCCGAGAAGTATCAATATATGGACGAATTGGTGACAACCATCAATGAATACAATGATATCCTTGCTTTATGGATTAAAATGAAACAGGGTAGCCTGAGCTTGAATGTAGAGACATTCGGATTGAACGAGCTTTTCGATCTGATACGGAAAGGAAGCCGTGCCTTCGAAATGAAACAGCAACAACTGGAAGTGACGCCAACGGATACCTATGTGAAAGCTGACAAGGCATTGACACTGTTCATGATAAACACGCTTGCGGAAAATGCCCGTAAATATACTCCAAAGGGAGGTAAGGTAAAAGTCTATGCAAATCTGACAGAAGAATATGTGGAAATATCAGTAGAGGATACCGGTTATGGCCTTTCAGAAGAAGATGTGACACGTATTGTCGGTGAGAAATTGTATAATTCACAGGAAATAGGCATACTGGATGCTGCTGACCGGGAAGAACTGTTGAAAAACAAAGGAAGCGGCTTCGGCCTGATGAATTGTAAAGGTATCATTGAGAAATACCGGAAGACGAACGAAGTCTTCAAAGTCTGTTTATTCAATGTAGAAAGTACTTTAGGGAAGGGTAGCCGTTTCTATTTCCGCCTGCCTACAGGAGTGCGTAAAACTTTGATGGTATTTCTGTGCATATTCTTTTCTATAGGCATGAGTTCGTGCAATAAAGCAGTGGAGGAAGCGGTGATGCAACCGGATGAAATCTACGCGCAAACCACTCAGGACTCTTTGTCGTTAGCTGCGGAAAATGAGTTTGAAGCCCTGCTGAACGAGGCGTCCGACTATGCCAATAATGCCTATTATAGTAATGTGGAGGGTGATTTTGAACAGGCTTTGGAATATGCCGATTCTGCCATGTCTTGCCTGAATGCGCATTATAAAAGGTACGCTCAGGATCCGCAGCGCTATATGTCATTGAGAGGAGAGGGAGAACCGGGTGAATTATCCTGGTGGAATGAACTTTTCAATTCGGACTTTCATGTCATACTGGATATTCGGAATGAAGCGGCTGTCGCTTTTTTGGCATTGAAACAATGGGATGCGTACAGTTATAATAATGCCGCCTATACAACCTTGTACAAATTGCTGGGTGAAGACCAGTCTTTGGAGGAATATTGTCGTCGACTGGAACGTTCTACCAATAATAAGATGGTGGGTGTTATCTTGTTTATCGGACTTATAGCTATGTTGCTCTTAGGTTATTACATCCTGTATATTCGTAAACGCCTTGTAAACCGTTGGAATCTGGAACAGGTTTTGGAAATCAATAGACAGATATTTGCTGCCTCCCTGATACAAGTTCCCGAAACAGAAGAGGCTTTGCAACGGGAAGAAGACACCCTGAAAGCTATTCCTCAACGTATTGTTGACGAAGGTTTCGATGCTGTAAATGAGTTGCTAAGCATTGATCGGTTGGGAATTGCCGTTTATAATGAAACGACGCATCAACTGGAATATGCATCAAATTCTATAGAAAATGAGTTGTCCTCTGCGGGAGATAGTGGATTATCTACGGCAGAAGATGAACTTTGGAAGGAAGTAGTTCAGCGTTGTTTTGAGGAGCACACTCAACTGTCCGCACCGGGATTTGAAGCCTTACCTTTGGTGGTGGATGCTGCGGGTGATTCGCGTTGTGTAGGTGTGTTATATCTTGAGCGGCAGGAGAGTGCCGATCAGGAGACGGCTCATTTATTGTTGGAATTGATTGCGCGGTATATAGCGATTGTGGTCTTCAATGCAGTTGTGAAACTGGCTACAAAATACCGCGACATTGAAGCGGCGCATGAAGAAGCACACCGGGCGTCATGGGAGGACGGTATGTTGCATGTGCAGAATATGGTGCTTGATAATTGTCTTTCCACCATCAAGCATGAGACGATTTATTATCCGAACAAAATCAAGCAACTCATTGGTAAACTCCGTTCAGGTATTCTCTCTGAAACGGAAGAAAAAGAGACGGTTTCAGCTATCAGCGAATTGATAGAATATTATAAAGGTATATTTACCATATTGAGTTCGTGTGCATCGCGCCAGTTGGAAGAAGTTACATTCCGTCGCGGGATGATTTCCGTACCGGAGTTGTTTGTTTTAGCAGAAAAGTATTTCCGTAAAGCGAATAAGGGAAAAGGGTTTGCTGTATCTTTCTCTACAAGAGCTATTGATGAAAGAGTGGTCGGAGATTTTATCCAACTTCGCTTCTTATTGGAGAATCTGATAGACGAAGCTTTGTCCGTCCCTCTGGATGGAAAAATACATTTGGCAGCAGCAGTAGACGGAGAATATATTCGTTTCCTTTTTACGGATATGCGAAGGACGAAAACCCGTGAGGAGTTAAATCAACTTTTCTATCCAAACCTGGAACGTATGACGGCAACAGGAGAGAAAGGAGAGTTGCGAGGTACGGAGTATCTCGTCTGCAAGCAGATTATTCGCGACCATGACGAGTTTGCCGGAAAACGTGGCTGTCGCATCAATGCTGAACCGGCTGAGAATGGTGGATTTACTGTTTATTTCACGATACCGAGAAGAAAATAAAATTAAAGAATATGGAAGACAAGAAATTCAAAGTAATTATTGTAGAAGACGTCAAGCTTGAACTGAAAGGAACGGAAGAAATCTTCCGCCATGAAATACCCAATGCAGAAGTTATCGGTACGGCCATGACCGAAAGCGAATTCTGGACATTGATGGAAGCCGGAGTCCCCGACTTGGTATTGCTGGATTTAGGCTTGGGTGGTTCTACTACCATTGGTGTGGATATCTGCCGGAATATCTTTAAGCGCTATCCGGGAGTACACGTACTCATATTTACCGGGGAAATTCTGAATGAAAAGCTTTGGGTGGATGTTATGAATGCGGGTGCTGACGGCATTATTTTGAAAACAGGTGAGTTGCTTACGAAAACAGATGTACAGGCAGTAATGGATGGAAAGAAACTGGTTTTCAATTACCCCATTCTGGAAAAGATTGTAGACCGTTTCAAACAATCTGTTGCGAATGATGCCAAACGTCAGGAAGCGGTTATCAGTTATGATATCGATGAGTATGACGAACGTTTCCTACGTCATCTGGCACTGGGGTATACCAAAGATATGATTGCCAACCTGAAAGGTATGCCTTTTGGAGTCAAATCCCTGGAAAAGCGTCAGAATGATTTGGTAAACCGTCTGTTTCCACAAGGAGAGCGGGTAGGAGTGAATGCAACCCGCCTGGTTGTGCGTGCTCTGGAACTCCGTATTCTTGATATAGATAATCTGGAAGCAGATGATGAATAGCAAATGGCGTTTACCGCATCCGGCAACAATGTTTCTCTTGTTGACGCTGGCTGTCATTGTCCTATCATGGATATTTGACATTTACGGCCTGAGCGTGTTTCAACCGCAAACAGGAGAGGAGATACGGGTACAAAGTTTGCTTAGTCCGGAAGGTATTCGTTGGCTGTTGCGGCATGTGGTTACTAATTTCACGGGGTTTGCTCCGCTGGGATTAGTGATTGTGGCTATGTTTGGTATCGGGGTGGCACAACACTCGGGTTTTATAGATGCTTGCATCCGCGGTGGGGCACGTCGTAAGCATAATCCATGGCGCATGGTGATACTGGTTATCTTCTTGGGATTACTTTCTAATGTAGTAGGGGATGCAGGGTACATAATCCTATTGCCAATAGCAGCGACCTTGTTCCATTCGGTTGGGCTGCATCCGGTTGCAGGCATTATCACGGCATACGTTTCTGTTTCGTGCGGGTATAGCGCTAACCTGATGCTGAGTACCTTGGACCCTATGCTTGCTGCCAGTACCCAGGAAGCTGCGGATATGGCAAATGTATCACCTGGAAATACAGGACCGTTATGCAATTACTATTTCTTGTTTGCATCCACTTTCTTGCTTGCTTTTATTATTTATCAGGTAACCCGCCGCAATCTTCTACCAGCTTTGGGCGAATATGTTGGTCATATTCGTTTCAATGGTTATAAGCAATTATCCCGCAAAGAGCGTCGTGCTATGATAGGTGCAGTATCTATCGGGGTGATTTATACAACCGTGATTCTTTGGGCTACTTTCTCTTCATGGGGTATTTTGCGTAGTGTGAATGGTGGTCTGATCCGTTCTCCTTTTATAGAGGGCATTCTGTTTTTGCTTTCTTTTGGTATCGGACTTATGGGGATGGTTTACGGCTTTGCTTCCGGTCGTTATCGTACAGATGGAGATGTGATTGAGGGGCTTACTCAACCTATGAAATTGTTGGGTGTTTACTTTGTCATCGCTTTCTTTGCTGCTCAGATGTTTGCGTGTTTCGAGTATTCTCATTTGGATAAATGTATAGCCATTATGGGAGCGGACATGCTTTCGTCTATTCATCTTGGGAGTTTATGGATACTCATTCTATTTATTCTCTTTACAGCACTTGTGAACCTTATTATGGTCTCTGCCACTGCCAAGTGGACTTTCATGTCCTTCATCTTTGTTCCATTCTTTGCCAATATGGGGATTTCTCCGGATATGGTACAATGCGCCTTTCGTATTGGTGACAGTGCCACCAATGCCATCACTCCTTTTATGTTCTACATGCCTCTTATCCTTACTTACATGCAGCAATATGATAAGCAAGCGACCTATGGTTCGTTGCTGAAATATACATGGAGATACTCTCTATATATATTATTAGCCTGGACTTTGTTATTTATTTTATGGTATGTAACTGGTTTACCATTAGGATTATAACATCTACTCGGATATAAAAGCAGCTATTTACAAAATATTTTCTGCGTAAAATCTTTGCAAATTTCACAGAAAAGCGTACCTTTGCACCGCAATTAAGGATGGTTCCGTAGCTCAGCTGGATAGAGCAACGCCCTTCTAAGGCGTGGGTCTTGCGTTCGAATCGCAACGGAATCACATAATAAAACCGCAAATAGTTTATAATAGGGCTTTTGCGGTTTTTTTGTTTTAAACGTAATCAGTTCTTCATACTGCGTACGTCATAATTTCAATGCCCGGCGTATGAATACTAACGAAATAGATAAGTTGAGCCTCGTAAAAGCCCATGCTCTGTTTGATACTGGTGATATAAGTCGTATCGAAATAGGGACGGTAAAAGGATTATGCGATATACACTGCTATTTGTTTGACGGTTTGTATGAATTCTCTGGAAAGGTGCGTACTCTAAATATAGCAAAGGGAAACTTTCGTTTTGCCAACTGCATGTATCTTGATGTCATATTACCTGTAATAGAAAAAATGCCCGAAACGACATTCGATGAAATAATCGCAAAATATGTTGAAATGAACATAGCCCATCCTTTTATGGAGGGAAATGGAAGGACTATGCGCATTTGGCTCGATATGATATTAAAAAAGAATCTTAAAAGAGTTGTTGATTGGCGGAATGTGGATAAGTATCTGTATTTGCAAGCGATGGATCGAAGCCCGATTAATGACTTGGAACTGCGTACTTTACTGTATCAAGCACTCACCGATCAGGTAGATGACCGGGAAGTAATATTCAAAGGGATTACTCAATCTTATTATTATGAAGGCTATGAGCCATAGCCCAATTCAAGGTAGATTGTTTGTACAACTGCCTTCTACCTTCACATAATACATCTGATTCCCTCTGCCCATCTTTCGTATTAATCCTTTTTCCACGAATATTTTCAAGTCCTCTGTGGCCTTCCACTTCAGGCGTCCGGTTAAACTTGTATAGATGGATCGTGTGATAAAACCATTTTGTTCCAGATGCATCATCATTCGCCTTTCCAGTTCTTCTATATTTAACTGGCTGGAAGTGCGAAAAGCACGTTCAGGTACACGTTCTAATTCGCCTGCCGACTTCATTTTGAATTGTTTTGAAGCTCTGAAGCTTACCCCATTGAAACGAATGGAAGCAGCACGGATATCTGTTTTCTTAGCTACCATGCGTGATGCCTTAATTTTTCCGGCAAAGTAACCGAATTCACCAAGTTCTACACGGTATCCTTCACCGATGTAGCGTGCAGTTGTATCCATAATTATACTTAGTGCTCCCTCCAATTCACCTACAGTGTAGCCGGTTCCATACGAGGCCCTTTCCAGTAATTTGCGTGCAGAGAGTGTGCCGCTATATACTATGCTCGGGTAGAGTGTTTCCTTTTCACCCTCTTTTGTTGTGAGGGCGGGTTTCTTTTTCAGATCATAAAATGCCATGAGTTGCTTTATTTAGATATTCTTTTACTGGTGAAATTAAATTAGGATGGTACATAAATTAACTTCATACAGCGCGATAACCAATTCCTTTTTATTAATAAATGTAGTCAGTTGATTATATCAGACTTATTGAATGCTTATAATCAGCCAATAAGTTGTTTGTTACCAACCTATCAGCTGTTTATAAACATCCTATTTCATTTATGCAGTAAAGGTATTTAGTTTATTGGATAAAAGCAATTAAATTGTAGATAGTTTCGAGTTAATTCTTTAAAAATATTTATCTGAAGAGTAACCGGTGGTGTATAGTACAGCCTGAAATGACAGTGTTTAACATTCAGTTCCTCTTGAAATTTACGTAAAATAACATTTGTTACAGCTGTCCTAAAAACTACAAAAAAGTTAAAATGGTTTTGCTTCTATAGCTATGAACACTAATTTTGGGATATCAACTTTTAAAAATTAAAGCACATGAAAAAATTTTTGTTATCCATTGCACTTTGTTGTGCAGCAACTAACTTTTTTGCACAAACAACGGAACCTGGAAATCTAATTAACGAAGGAAAGGCAGCACTCGAAGCCAAAAATTACCAGGAAGCATTTACAAAATTCAGTACCTACCTGACACAGACAAACAATCAGGACTCTGTTATCGCTTACAACTGCGGCGTTTGTGCCGATAAAATCAAAAAACCGGATGAAGCTCTCAAGTACTTTGATATTGCTATTCAAAAGAAATACAATCTGGGAAATGCATATGTAGGTAAAGCCGGTGCATTGAAAGATTTGAAAAAAGACAGTGAGTATCTTGCTACCCTGAAAGAGGGTATAGAAGCAGCTCCGGAAAACAAGACACTGAAAAGACTTCATGCTAATTATTATCTGAATGCCGGTATCAAGGCACAAAAGGCTAATAAACTGGATGATGCTGAAGAAGCATTCAAACAAGTATTGGCTGACGATGAAAAGAACACCAACGCATTGTACAGTTTGGGTACGCTTTCTTATAATAAGGCAGCTTTAGTTCTGAAGAATGCAGCACCATTAGCTAATTCTGATAAAGCTAAGTATGATGCACAGAAAGAAATCGCTGACAAAAACTTCCAGAATGCTAAAACGTATCTGGAAACTGCACTCCCTTTACTCTCGGCAGACAAACCTCGTGAAAAAAGTATGATAGATAATATTAAGAAATTATTGCCGCAAATTGAAGCACAATTGAAGTAAACTATCAGAAAATGAATAAAAAAAGCCGTGTCGGAATTTCCCGACACGGCTTTTTTTTATAATATATCACTTATTTCGTTCTCTTCAATACTACTGCTGTACGGGCAGGAATATATAACTTTAACCATTCCTTCTTCTCTTTTTCATAAAGAGGATCGGCAATAGTGAAATGTTTCACGGTGTCATCAGCAAATCCATTACCGCCATAGGCCGGATTATCCGTATTCAATACTACTTCATACGTTCCCGGAGAAACCAGGAAGCCATAATCGGTAAATGACTGTTTCGGATTGAAGTTGAACACAAAGATATAATCTTTTCGCATGTATGCCAATACCTGATCGCCATCATTGTGCCAGATTTCCTGAACAGGTGTTGCCTGGAAAGCTTTTACGCTTTTAATCATTTTGAGCATATCAGCATCAAAGTCTGCCATATAGTGATAGGTAAGATTCTTGTTATCTACCAGATCCCACTGGCGGCGGGCGTACTTGCATGACCATCCATTACCTTCGCGTGGAAAGTCAATCCATTCGGGATGACCGAATTCGTTGCCCATAAAGTTAAGGTAACCACCATTGATCGTACTTGAAGTCAGCAGGCATATCATCTTGTGGAGGGCAATGCCACGATTCACTGTATAGTTTTCATCGCCCTTCTGCATATGCCAGTACATATCGGCATCTATCAGACGGAAGATAATCGTCTTATCGCCCACTAATGCCTGGTCATGGCTTTCGGCATAAGATATAGTCTTTTCATCTTTACGACGATTGGTTACTTCCCAGAACATGCTGGACGGTTTCCAGTCTTCGTCTATTTTTTCCTTGATGGTCTTGATCCAATAATCAGGGATATTCATTGCCATACGGTAGTCGAAACCATAGCCACCGTCTTCAACTTTAGCGGCCAAGCCGGGCATTCCCGATACTTCTTCGGCGATCGTTATAGCCTTGGAATTTACTTCGTGGATAAGTTTGTTGGCAAGAGTCAGGTAACAGATGGCATTGTCATCCTGATAACCATTGAAATAGTCTCCATAGTTACAGAAGGCTTCACCCAGTCCGTGACTGTAATAGAGCATAGATGTTACACCATCAAAGCGGAAACCGTCGAATCCGTATTCTTCAAGCCAGTACTTACAGTTGGAGAGAAGGAAATGGATAACCTCATTCTTTCCATAGTCAAAACAAAGCGAGTCCCAAGCCGGATGTTCACGGCGTGCGCCGGGATAGAAATACTGATTAGGGTCACCAGCAAAATTGCCCAACCCTTCCACTTCATTCTTTACTGCATGAGAATGAACGATGTCCATAATCACTGCAATGCCCAATCCGTGTGCAGTATCGATCAACTCCTTAAGCTCTTCCGGAGTACCGAAACGGGAAGAAGCGGCAAAGAAACTGGATACATGGTAACCGAAACTACCGTAGTAGGGATGTTCCTGAATTGCCATGATTTGAATGCAATTGTATCCGGCTTTGGCAATGCGTGGAAGAGTTTTTTCACGGAACTCATTATAGGTTCCTACTTTTTCTTCCTGCTGCGCCATACCGATATGGCATTCGTATATAAGCAAAGGGTCCGTATTAGGTTTAAATGTACGCTTCTTTACTTTATATGGCTTTTCCGGTGCCCAGACCTGCGCACTGAAAATTTTGGTTTGTTCATCTTGTACCACCCGTGTTGCCCAGGCAGGAATACGTTCTCCACAACCGCCTTCCCAATGTACAATGAGTTTGTATAAGTCTCCGTGTCTCATGGCATCTGCCGGGAGTTTGATTTCCCAAACGCCATAATCCTTACGTTTCAGACTGTACTTCTTCAGTTCTTTCCATTCATTGAATGTGCCCACAATAAATATTTCTGTGGCGTTGGGTGCCCATTCACGGAAAATCCAGCCATCAGCAGTACGGTGAAGTCCGAAATATAAATATCCCGAGGCAAAATCAGACAAAGTCTGTTTCCCTTTGTTCGTCAGTTCAGCTTCTTTGTCTAATGCATGCTGATGACGGCCTTTGATGGCATCTTCGAAAGGTTCCAGCCAAGGGTCGTTCTTGATCAAATTCAATGTTTCCATAAAGGATGAGTTTTTGATTGATTGGATTATTATGCTTTCACTTTTACAATGACTTTCTTCACACCATCGGGAGAAATGCCGGGGGCATGTCCGTCTTGCGGGAAGAATATAGCAAACATTCCAGGTTTTACAGTGATATAAGTTTCAGCCAGTCCTTCAAAGAAAGTAATGTCTTTCTCTGCATTGTACGGAGCATCAGCCGGTACGCAATCTTTTCCTGCAGTATAGCCCATTACTTCCGCACCGGAGAGAGGAATCTGGATATCTATAAATTCATTGTGTGTTTCCAGTTTGGCTTGTTCTTTAGCTTTAGGCGTAGTTTGAGCTACGTTTACAACCAGGTCTTTACCTTTCAGTTCGGTTTTGCCAACTTCCATTGCGTTCAAGTCATGTGATTGCAAGAATTCAATAGCTTGGGCAAACAAGGGGTTCAACGATGCATATTTTTCTAAATTTTCTAATCTATCTACTACCATAGCTTTAATGTTTTAAGTTAGTTATATTATTATCAAATTTTATTCAAAGTCGTCAATTGTGTAGTTCAGGAAATCAGCAAAAGGTTTCATTTGCTTAAAGATTTCCGCCGTACGATCCACGCAATCGGATGCCAGAAAGAAGCTGTCCGGTTGATTGCAGTAACAGGTATATTCCTTGCACTTCAGATATTGTATATATTCAAAATCCTTCGGAAACCCTTTTGGAGCTGTTTTTAGGAAGTCTTCGCCTATCACCGGAAAGTATTGCTTGAAAGCCGGATTCTCAACTATACCGCGAAATTCGTCTATGTTATCATACACTGCCTGTCGCACGGCTTTCAGCGTTTTAGGAGGCAGGCAATAGCTGCCGCCTGCCAACAGGCAGTTGCCCGGTTCGATGTGAACGTAGTAACCGCAGTGGTCTGATTTCTTACCGCGGGCGTTGATGTATCCGCCCAAATGAGTTTTATACGGGGTCTTGTCCTGCGAAAAGCGCGTATCACGATAAATTCGGTAAGTACAGTCTTTGACTTGAACGCCACGAATACTTTCATCGAAAAGCGAGATACGGGTAATTATAGCCGATAACAGGTTCTCAAATTCCCCACGGGCTTCTTCATACAAGTCCTTATGAGCATTGAACCATTCGCGGTTATTGTTAGCGGACACTTCTTTTAAGAATTGAAAAATAACAGGGATGTTCATATTGGTATTTTCCTTATTATCTGACAAAATTACGCATAATTTTCCTAACATGCTACAAAGAGGGATAAAAAAAGCATCGGCTCTGGTAAACCGATGCTCCTTACACATTTATCAATCAAACAGACGCTTCTGTTTTTGATGTACTTACTTATCACAAGCGGGTACGTCTCCTTTAATTAATCTTATATCTAATACTATGAAAAACACAATAATATAACACGCCTCCACAGAAAAAGTTCGAAGGGGTATGTGTGTTTTTATCATTTGTTTATATCTTTGTAGAAAAATTATACGAACAGATGGAATATAAGTATGATGAAGAAAGTGTGAATGCCCTGATGGAATGGGCTGATAACGCGCAGTTACCCAAAGAGTTACAGTTAAGTGAGGCCGAAAATATTGTGAATCTTAGACAATATGTGGTGGCAAATATAAACGATATCAAAGCGCATTATCCGGATGAGTTTTACAATCCGGCCATTACGCGTCTGTACAGGCTGAAGGAAAAACTGGAAGGAGAAAGTACTACTGAGTAACACAGAGTTCCACAGAGTTATCTTTATTCGAAAGAATCCTTATTACTCTGTGGAACTCTGTGCTGCTCTGTGGCGGAAATCCTATTATAGTTTGATTTTCAATATCTTTCCACTATATCCTTCTACAGCAACTTCCGTAGCCTTATAAGGCAGCAAACTAATACTTTCCGTCTTTCCGGTTAGCAAATCTACTGCCGGGTAAACATCCATTTGCGGTATTTGCAGGAAATCGAAGGCGTGAGAAGGCACATTGATAGCTACATCTACTGAAATGTGGTCAAAGTTTACGATAATGAACAATAACTCTTTTCCGGCTTTGCGTAAGAATGTGTATTGTTTATGCTCATTGAAGCGCCAGCCATTTGCGTTGGCATACATCAGATCGAAGAATTCTCCTTCAGTGATTGCTTTTTCTTTGTTGCAAAGCGTCAGGATGCGTTGGTAGATACTATAGATGTGTTTTTGGTCTTCCGTCAACATCTTGCCATCGAACTTTCCGCCATTCCGCCAGCGACGAATGGTATCTACACTCCAATAATCAAAAATAGTGGTACGTCCGTCTCTGCCGCTGAAACCTTCGCTATCCATGCCTAGCTCACCGAATTCTTGCCCGAAATAAATCATCATCGGATTGGTATTCATACAAGCTGAAACAATCAGTCCCGGAACTGCTTTACGTGGATTTCCGGCAAAGAAATCAGAAGCAATGCGCTGTTCGTCATGGTTCTCCAGGAAATTCAGCATCCGCTTCTCGATGCCACCCAGACTTTGCCAGGAACGGGTAATGGCCGTAGCCGAATCATAGCCGCAAATCACATTGCGAAGTGTATCATAAAGCCCTACCTTGTCATATAGATAATCAAATTTTCCTCGGAATAAGTAATTCTGATATTCTGCCGGATTATAAACCTCTGCAATGAATAACAGGTCGGGATATTTCTCTTTCACTTGCGGAATCACCCATTCCCAGAACTCAACCGGAACCATTTCCGCCATGTCACAACGAAAGCCGTCGATATTCTTGTCTGCCCAGAAAAGAAGGATATCCAGCATCTTTGTCCAGGTGTCCGGAGTGGGATTGAAGTGACAGGTTCCACCATTCTGATAGTCCACTCCATAATTCAGCTTCACGGTTTCGTACCAGTCGGTGATATTGGGATAAGCATCGAAACGATTGTTTCCCGTAGCCTTGGCAGGACATTCTTTATAAGGTTCCGCAGCCGATCCTTTCATATCAAACTGACCATGCAATTCGGATTGAGGAATATAGTAAAAATTATTATATGGGCTGAAAGCGTAATTAGGATCATCATTTGCACCCAACTGTGAAGTTCCGTCAGGTTGTGCATCCGAATGATATTGGCGGGCAACGTGATTCGGAACAAAATCGATAATGACTTTCAGACCGCTGCGATGAGTACGTTGTACCAGATTTTCAAATTCCTTCATACGTTCCTGTACATCATTTGCCAAGTCCGGGTCCACGTCATAATAATCCTTGATGGCATAAGGAGAACCTGCTTTCCCCTTAACAATAGCCGGATGATCGGGGCGTATGTTGTAACGGCGATAATCCGTTTGCGTGGCATGCTCTATGATACCGGTATACCAAATATGGGTGGCTCCCAACTTCTTTATTTCATTGAGTGCCTTGGCTGTAAAGTCCGCCATTTTACCGCATCCGTTTTCCGTTATGTTTCCGTTATTGATGCAGTGATTATGATTGTTACCAAACAAGCGTGTAAACACTTGATAGATAATCATTTTTTCATCTTTCCCCATTCTATTTTTATTTTATGATTTGATAATTACTTTCATCTTTCCAGATGGTTCCCTGATCCGCTTTCAATTGATCCAGAAGAGCGTTAGCGGCATTGTATCCCTGCATAAATATTTCTTCTGCTTTTTCCAGTTCGGTATTACTGTATCCATCCAGGTTATACGGTTCTATTAATAAATCCGCTTTTTCCCGTTCGGGGAACGTATTGGCACGGAACATGAAGTGGTAGGAACGCATGGCAATACTTACAATATTCATCTTATATTTGTTCGCCAGTAGCGGACTAACATTTACTGCCACCACTTTGCTGCAGACACGTCGGATGGTAGATACAGGTAAGTTCATAAACACCCCACCATCTACATAATGCGTTCCTTCTATTTTTACAGGAGAGAAGAGGACAGGCATACAGCAGGAAGCTGCCACACGTTCGGCAATATTCCCTTTGTGGAAATGCACCACACGTCCGTGATCGAGGTCGGTTGCAGTGATGATGAGAGGTATTTGCAATTCTTCCATCGTCTTTGCTTTCAGATTGGTTTTCAGGAAATCAATAAATTCGCCTAACTCGAACAATCCCACTTTCGGGATGACTAATTTGGTCAGATCCTGGAACTTATGCCCGGAGAAGTAATCCAGCACTTTATGCGGTTCGTTACCGTCTGCATAAAACACGCCTGCCAAAGCCCCTGCGCTTACTCCCGAAAGGATATTAGGTTTGATGTCATGTTCCAACAATGACTGCATCACGCCCAGATGTGCGAAACCCTTGATAAAACCACCGCTCAAAGCATATCCTATAGGATATTTGTTCGTAAACCAATTATTTGATGTTGCCTCCATGTAAAAAATCTACCATATATTTGTTCGCCACGAAATTAGTGATTTTATCGTAGGTTGAAAGTAAAAAGGGAGAAAAATGTGCTAAGTATAGAGAAAAAGCAACGCCTGCCCCCAATTTATACAATCGAAGACAGGCGTCAGTGGGAATCGGGAAAATATTTAATCAAAAGCCGAAATCATCCACCTGAATTTCTTCCTGATGATTATCGGTGAAGGGTTTAGCCTCTTGCTGTACGGCATTTCCTTCGATATATACGGCGCGGAAGGGGCGGGCAGGGCAGACGTATTCACAACCGCCACAACCTACACAAATTTCCGTATCTATATGAGGAATTGTCAATCCGTCCTTGAAAGGAATCATCGACAGAGCTTGCGTAGGACAATGTTCCGAACAAGCCCCACAACTGGTTCCGTCGCGGTAGACGATGCAGTTCTCCTCGATGAAGACAACTTTACCCATCTGTGTCAGGTGTTTCTGCTCTTTCGTCAGTGGCAGGATAGCTCCATCCGGACAAACATCCCCGCATACGGTACAATCAAAATTACAGAAACCCTTTTCAAAGAAAACGGTCGGCTGCATCATTCCCCCTAAACCATACTCCATAAAAGCAGGCTTCAGTACATGAGAGGGACATTTGCTGACACACAGGTGGCACGAGGTGCAATGTGCCTGAAAATGCTCCAGACTGATAGATCCCGGCGGCGTTATAGGCGTCTGACGTTTATCACTTTTCATTCCGGCTGCCACAGCCGCTACATTCTGGGCTTGTGCCATTACTGTGGGAGTTGCGGCGGCAGTTGTCAGCCCGGCAAGTAAAAAACGGCGTTTGGAAGCGTCAGTCACCTGTTTCTTTGTTTTGAGGGGAGTGGTATAACTAAGTGCATTCTGGCGACATTCACCCAAGCAATCGAAACAATCTACGCAACGACTGTAGTCAATAATCTGTTCCGGGCTATTAATACATGAGGCTTTGCATTTAGTAGCACACAGTCCGCAATGATTGCATTTTTCTGTATCGATACGTACTTTAAACAGTGAGAAGCGGCTCAGAAAGCCAAGCAACGTACCTACCGGGCATATTGTGTTACACCAGATACGTCCGTATTTCCATGCCAGAAAGCCAATCACCAAGAACGTCAACAGTCCGATAATAAAGGACGAGATACTCAGAAGAGAAGCGTCCACCTGATAGAAAGTATAGTTATTGAAACTTGAAAATATGCTTTCCAGCAAATTGTTCCCTAACATATACACAGGTTTAAACACATTGACCGTCATACGTCCGAAAGCGCTGTAAGGATCGAGCAGACCTAAAATGACCGTAAATCCAAAAAGGAAAGCTATAGCCGTCACCCCCAATACTCCCCAGCGGAGTATATTCTTGGCAGGCGAGTAGCGGAAACGTTTCTTTTTTTTAGCTGTCTTTTTAGAAATCCAGGTCACTATATCCTGAAAGATACCCATCGGGCAAATTGTAGAGCAATAGATACGTCCCAATAACAAGGTAATCAGTATCAGCACTGTCAGGATGATAAAACTGAGTGACATCAATGCCGGTACAAACTGTATATGCGCCAGTCTGTGGAAACTATTTGGCAATATTTCCGCAAAATCCAAAAAATAAAAAGTTATCAGCCCGAAAATGACAACGGACAGTATAATACGTGCTTTTCTCAACATAAGTGTGTATACTTTTATAGCTTGAATTAAAGCCTGATGCGCTTTACATTCAGCTTATCCAAATCCATCGTTCCAATCTTCAATGCCTGCCCGTTAGCAAGGTGAGCTACGCTTTCAAGCGGCATTTCGCGAACCTGGTTAAAGAATTTGGTGGCAGCCGTATCTACGGCCACAATATCCTGTGAAATAAATAGTCCTTTGGTCAATACCACATCCGAAGCAGAACGTCCGCGCGGACCATTCGTTTTCAAAACGCGATAGGCATCCACCACATTCAGCACAGCTTTCTTGTCCATTGTGCAGATATCGGCAATACATTGCTGCAAGTCGTTGGAATGGAAGAAACCACGATCCCAGACAATACCCATGTGGTTCTTCATGGAAATCGTCAGGTTGGCGCCTCCATGGTTTTTCAGGATGGGCACATTGATCCATACATCACTGTTCAGAATAGCTTCGTGCACCTTGGCACTTTTCATGCGTACACCTTTGGGCAATGAGACTGGTTTATAGTAGCTTTCCAGATGAGCCGGCATAACCTTGGCACCCGCAGCTTTGGCAGCTTCTTCAATGCCGCTGTTCTTGTAGCACTTCTGCCAGTCATCGCAAGTATGATCAAAAACCGTAACCTCCTTGGCACCTGCGGCAAGACACTGCTTCACAATTTCCGCAACCAGCTTCGGATTTGTATTACCGGCCAGTTCGGGTACTTTATCCCAACCGATATTCGGTTTAACCACTACCTTTTGTCCCGGTTTGATAAACTGTTTCATGCCCCCCATTTCTGTAATAGCACGCCGGAACATCACTTCCGGTTCTCCACCCATCACAGCTACCAGATCCACCTTACCACCGCCAGCATTTGTCAGCTTTTGCGCCAGTATGTCCATTGCTTCGGAACGTTGCACGGTCATCACCGCACCCGTCACCGCCAGAGTCTTTAAGAAATCCCTTCTATTCATAGGCCCTTTAGATTGTTAATCTATTAATTATCAATTATTCATAGTATCCACGGGAACTTAAAACACGTCTCGTCAAACAAAGCATAATCTGCCGTACCATTGACTGCGAATGTTTTTATCAGACGTGCCTCTTTCAGTAATTCGCACGCCAGACGAATGGTAGACCCTGTCTTAATACGGTCATCTACCAATAAGATGCTCTTACCTTTAAAATCAAAGTCAACCGGAGCGAGCAACTGGGGAGCATCGTACTTCGGATGCTGGTATTCATCCCGCAAATTGATACGTAGCAGATGCACTTCTTTTTGCAATCGCTGGTTGATGATACCTGCCGGAACGATACCGCCATTAGCAATAGCCACGATCATATCAAAATCATCGTGGAATTCAATTGTGCGGAAGCGTTCCAGCACTTCTTCCATTGTTTTTGCCATATTGTTATGGGAGATAGTCTGTTATTAAAGTTTGGAAATTGCTTTCAGCAGAGCGTAACCACCGAACCATTGGATCAGCATGCCCGGAATACCGATACGGAAATCTTGTACGGCTAGGAAGAAGTTACCACATATAGCCCATTCAAAAGCAGTGCCAATCACCTGATATGCAAGAATCACACCAAGCAATGCAACTAAGGATATTTTCTTTGTATATCGTGCGGCAAATGCAGCGGCTCCTGCAAGCAAACCGGATTTTATCAGCAACACAGGCAATGCGGCGGCGGCAGGCATGCCAAACAGTAAATGATTAATTACCGGAGAAAGTAAAGCTGTAAGCAGTCCTACACGGAAACCGAATTTATAGGCGGCAATTAGTGTAAAGAAATAGATAGGCAGCAAAGTCGGTCCGCCCATGGGAACCAGATGGCAAAGCTGCGGCAATGCTATGTTTCCTGCAACAAATAAGAATGCAAACAAATAGGTCTTCACGTTACTGAACGACAAAGAGTAGAGTTTAGCGGATGTTTCCATTATTCAATGATTAGATTTTAATTTGTTATTATTATGTTTCTTCAAGATACAAAAGTAGGAGATGAGCGTTCATTTTGTTTGAAGATTTGTCTCAATCCTTACAGGTTTTGTATCAGTACATTTATATTATGACTCTTTCGGACGGAAAAGGTTTAAATCTTCACCAATTCATATTGCATATTGCCCAATCCGATCTTTTCCGCATGGCGCAATCCAGCCAGCCAGTCTGTATCCGGGTGCATCATGTGGAACTTGTCATGGCCGCACAAATCATCGTGCTCATGCCCAGCAGAAAGGCGGTTACCCGTGTGCAGTATAGGAGCCTGGATGACCATATCCGCGCATGCTTTATCCAGAGCCACCGGGTCTGTAGAAGCCAGAATACCGAGGTCGGGAACAATGGCAGCATCATTATGATTCCAACAGTCACATTCCGGAGATACGTTCATTATAAAACTGATGTGGAAGTTGGGCTTATCTTTCACTACAGCCAGTGAATATTCGGCAATCTTATAGTTTAAGCGCTCGGACGTATCTTCATCGCCCATAATGGCGCCGTCATACTGGCACAAGGCGACACACTGTCCGCAACCTACGCATTTAGCGTAATCTATTTCTGCTTTGCGTCCTGCATTCAGGTGTACGGCGTCGTGTGCACAGTGCTTCACGCAGATATTGCAGCCGATGCAACTTTCCGTATCTATTTTGGGTTGAGAGGCCGAATGCAGTTCCAGTTTTCCGGCTACGCTGGCACAACCCATGCCCAAATTCTTTAAAGCTCCGCCAAAGCCGGCTTGTTCGTGTCCCTTAAAGTGATTCATGCTGATGATAATATCCGCATCGGCTATGGCAGTACCAATCTTAGGGGCGGCACAGTACTCACCGTTCAAGGGAATTTCCCGGCAATCCGTACCTTTTAATCCATCTCCGATGATGACCTGGCATTGGGCGGATATAGGATTATAACCGTTTTCCATTGCGCTTTGCAGGTGATCGACGGCATTGGCACGACGGCCTGAATATAGTGTGTTACAGTCCGTCAAGAAAGGTTTTGCACCATTGTTGCGCAATAGGTTTGCCATGCGAGCCGCGTAGTTCGGCCGAAGATAAGCAAGGTTTCCCGGCTCACCGAAGTGAATCTTGATAGCGACAAAACTGTCTTTTAAGGGTAGCTGTTCAATACCTGCCCGCTTTACCAGGCGCTCCATCTTATCCAGAAGATTGGAAGTAGGAGAGGTACGCAGGTCTGTGTAGTAGACTTTTGATGTTTCCATATTACCTATTTATAGTTATAATATGTGCAAAAATAAGAGATATTATCCATATAAATAGGTATGGGAACAAAAAAAGTAGCGAAGTTCTTTCGCTACTTTAATTTGGCATTATCCTAACGGATCATCCTCTATGCCACCGTCACCTCCTTGGCTGCCGCCGCTACCGTTACCACCGGAACTGCTTCCGTCCGTATAATCTGTATCGATGGGAATGGCGCGGGTTACGCTCATTTCTCCCAAAGTACGTTGGAAAATCTTCCCCGGAGTGAATACAATACGCTTACGTACTATATTGCTTGCCGTAACGCCTTCTGCGGTATCTGCACTTTTGGCCTTAATGGTGGGGCGAAAGATGCCGAACTCTCCCAATAGAACACTTTTTCCGTCATCAATATCCTCCACCATCATATCAACCAGACCGCTGACTACCAAGTCTACCACTTTTCGATGGACTCCGCAAAGTCGACTGACCTTTGCACACGTTTTACTAAAACTCATCTGTCCCGAACGTACAGATTTTGCTACATACTTCTCAGTTTTTGTGTCGTCAAAGCCAAACACTCTCTTGGTCACTACATACTCTAAAGCCATAATAATTAAAGTTTAATAGGTTAAAAAAAATAAGGTTTACTGTTGTCATTTGTTTCAGATGACTTTGCAAAGGTACTATACGGTACAAGAGAGATTGTCCCCTTTCGGTACCTTTAAACAAATAATTTTGAGAAAAATATAAAAATAATTTTTTCGGCTAACGATCAAATCCAGACAGAGTAGAGTGAATTAGTTGAAATAGTGTTCGTTATGAAAGCAAATAGTACTACCTTTGTATGGTTAAGTAAATATTAGTACTCACCAGATATTGAAGAATCAGATGAATAGCAATTATAAAGTTGGGGATTTAATTTATGATGCGAATATTTATGATGGAATGAATACCCACATAGATGATTTGCTATTTTACAAGCGATGGCTGCCTAAAAACAAGGATGCCTGTATACTTGAACTTTGTTGCGGTACAGGTAGACTTACTATTCCGATAGCACAGGAAGGATATGATATCAGCGGGGTAGACTACACTGCTTCTATGCTTGAACAAGCGAAAATAAAAGCTGCCGGAGCAGGATTAGAAATAGAATTTATTGAGGCTGACATCAGAACTCTCGATTTACAGAAGAAATACGACCTTGTCTTTATTCCTTTCAATTCGATCCATCATTTATATCAAAATGAAGATTTGTTTAAAGCATTACGTGTGGTTAAAAATCATCTCAAAGAAGGAGGCATATTTTTGTTAGATTGTTTTAATCCCAATATCCAATACATTGTAGAACATGAAAAAGAGCCCATAGAAATTGCTGAATATACCACCAAAGATGGGAGAGAAGTATTGATAAAGCAGATTATGCGATACGAGAGCAAAACTCAGATGAATCGCATAGAATGGCACTATTTCATTAATGGTGAGTTTGATTCGGTTCAAAATTTGGATATGAGGCTATTCTTTCCTCAAGAGTTAGATTCATACCTGGAATGGAACGGTTTTGAAATTCTTCATAAGTTTGGCAGTTTTGAAGAAAAAGTATTTTGTAATCATTCGGAAAAACAGATATTTGTTTGCCAATGAGCTATTAATAAATAATATGAAAGAACTATCTACAAGAAAGCATGAGAATCATAGATCATAAACCTGTTTTATTTGAAAAGTCCGCTCATAACATTTGGACCGACCCGTATATTCAGCAGCAGATATTAAAAGATCACCTTGATCCGCAATCTGATGGTGCAAGCCGGAAGCGGGAATCAGTTCTGAAGATAGTGGATTTCATACTCCAGCACACAAAGCCCCAAAGTCATTTGCTTGATTTAGGTTGCGGTCCGGGACTGTACACATCGCTTTTAGCAGATAAGGATTATATGGTGACGGGCATTGATTTTAATAAAGCTTCTATAGAATATGCCATTGGAAAACGGGAGGAAATCAACTATATTTGGGGTGACTACATCAATAATTATCCTATGGGTAAGTATGATACAATCACCATGATCTATTGTGATATGGGAACCCATCCGGATAGTGATCGCGACCGATTGCTGGACAATATATATCTTTCGCTGACTGATGGAGGTATTCTCATTTTTGATGTTTTCTCGGAAGGGATTATTGATGACAGACAGGAAAGCCGGGATTGGGAATATGCCCCTTGCGGTGGGTTCTGGGATGAAAGTGAATATTTACTTCTAAGTCAAACATTCCATTATCCGGAGAACAAAGTTTTTGCATATCAATATAACCTGATACTTGAAGACACAGCCAAACATTTCATCATTTGGGAAAGATATTATTCGGAGGAAGAAATAACAAGTATATTGAGAAAGGTAGGATTCCGTAAAATATCTATTTATAAAGAACTACTCGGCAAGAATGATTTTACGTCGAGCAGTGAAATTTTTATAGTAGCAGAAAAGTGAGTAGCAAAAGAACTTCACTACTCACTTTTTCACTCCGACAAGGAAATTATCCTAACGGATTCTCATCTAAACCACCGTCACCACCTTGGTTGCCACCGCCTTGATTTCCGCCACTGCCGTTACCACCGGAACTGCTTCCGTCCGTATAATCTGTATCAACGGGAATAGAACGTGTCACGCTCATTTCTCCCAAAGTACGTTGGAAAATCTTTCCCGGAGTAAATACAATACGCTTGCGCACTATATTACTTGCCGTTACACCTTCCGCTGTATCCGCACTTTTAGCCTTAATGGTGGGGCGGAAGATGCCAAATTCCCCTAATTGAACACTTTTTCCGTCATCAATATCCTCCGCCATCATATCAACCAGAACGCTGACTACTAAATCTACTACCTTTCGGTGGATTCCGCAAAGTCGACTAACCTTTGCACACGTTTTACTAAAACTCATCTGTCCCGAACGTACAGATTTCGCTACATACTTCTCTGTCTTTGTGTCGTCAAAGCCAAACACTCTTTTGGTCACTACATACTCTAAAGCCATAATAATTAAAGTTTAATTGGTTAAAAAAAATAGGGTTCACTTGCCATCATTTATTCCTGATGACATTGCAAAGATAGGATGTAGTGCGGGAAGTATTGTGCTCTTTTGACACCTTGGAGTGGTTTTTTCTGAGAAAAGTTGTAAATGGATGATTTAAAGTGCTTTGTAAAAATCGATAGAACTTGCTCTTTCTTATAACTTTTAAAGATAAGAGCAAGATTCTTTTCTTTGTTATCAATTGATTCCAAAACTATACTTAAATCATAAGCTTTTTCAGAAAGTAGAAATATTCTGCGGCTTTTGTCATGCCATTTTAAGAATTACACCTTCAATATAAATGGCTTATTCTCCCAAGCGGAAATCGCTAACATTATCGTGAGACAAAGAAATTTCTTCAAAACGACTTGTGCAGCTGCCTTTTTGAGGACACTGGCTACTGATGCCCAAATAGATGTTCTTTGGATAACAATTCTTGTATAGACGAACCATGTTCCATCTTTTCTTGTCGATGGAATAATAGCTGGCAATGGTTTTTGTATCAGATGAAATCTTCAGGTAAACAGATGAAACATTTAATTTATCATGATTATTATCATCGGATGTTCCTTGTGTTCTTACTGTAACAATACGGTGGTTACCATGTTCATCCTGTTCAAATGCCAGTTTCTGCCAAAGTGAATCACAAGAATAGACAAAAAGGTCGGCTGCATTATACAATCCCTCTGTTGTAAACTCCGGAGTAACCTTGGCTATTAACGTAAAAGGTTTCGTGTTCTCAACGGGGACAAGCAGAATAGGAAGCGTTGTATTTGACAGTTTTCCATTCGGGTCACTGAAGAAATCCAGTCCTTCGGTACAATGGAATTCCAATGCGCCATCATCAAGCAGTTTCACGCAATTTTCAGCTCCATTGATGGCATTAGTGAAAGTGATGTTTCCCGCACTGATTTTGCAATCTGTAACTTTGTTCATAACTGTTTCGTTCATTGTTTGTTGAGACTCATCTTGCTTAGCAGAATTGTTAGATTGGCAAGAAGCCAATATGATGCTTCCTGCAAGAATTACTTGACAAATAGTATTACTTTTCATTGCTTAATAGATTATGAATGATTATTTTTTGCAAAAATAGTCTGTTTCGGCCATTCGCACAATGGTGAAAAATAACCAAATTCATAACGAGACAATAAACTATTTGGAGCTAGATTCGGAACTCGATCAGAAAGTCACTTCTACGAATTACGTAAATAATAAATCAGATAAGCTTTGATTATCAGAAGTATAAAAAATGAATTATTTGCGTAATTCGTGTAATTTGTGTTCTAAGCTTTATTTTGATACCCTCTTTAGATTTTATTTTCTGTATTCTTAGGATATCAAAACCGGAGTCCGTACATGAAGATTTTCTTTTTTTCATCTTTTCCTTATTTTATGTTTTTTATTTGATGATTCCGATTCTCCGAAGCCAAGCCTCCGTGCCATTAGCACTGCCTGGCATATCAATACCTGCATCGTCGGGCGGGCCGGGAGTAGTAATGTCATCCGGATTGAGGTCTTCAGGAAGCGTTTTTGGAATATGCTTTGACTCAGGGGTTACCTTATAAATCTTCTGCATTGATTCGTTCAAATAAGTTGTAGCTCCGTAAGTGAAGAACGGGATAACAACCTTATCTTTCAGATCGTATGCTTCGAGGAATGTGCAAACCACCATAGCAGGCTGATGCCACCAGCAAGGTGAGCCAACGAAAATCGTATCATATTGCGCGATAATTTCCTTATCGGGCAGGTTTGCCACTCCGGGACGCAGGTCGTTGTAAGCCTCATTCTGAATACGGTCGCTGTCATCGTATGGATTTTCGGCATACGGATCGGCCGCCTCAATGCGATATATGTCAGCACCGGTAAGTTCCACAATTCGTTTGGCTACGGCTTGCGTGTGCCTCTGTGCGGAAAAGTAGGCTACGAGAGTTTTACTGTTACCGGACGGATTGTCAGGATCATCGGGAGTTGTCGACTGTTCCGTCTGCGATGCAAGAGTGTCATCTGAAGAACAAGCTGCCATAGTCGTCAGCGGAAGGAACAAAAATGGGATAAAAAATAATTTTCTCATATTCAAATGGTTATTTAAGATGTTGTTTAAAGAATGTGTCTAGTTTGGGCAGCGTGATTTTCAGATACTCCGGCTGGTCGTACAAATCTACGTGTGTTGCTCCGGGTACGACAAACAGCTCTTTCGGTTCGACTGCTTTTGCGTATGCGTCTTCCGAGAAGTAAGCTGATACAGCGTTTTCTCCCACGATGAAGAGTACCGGTCGTGGCGATATGGTCTCGATCTGTGCGAACGGGAAGAAGTTCATCATCGGTGCAAGACTCGTGTAGGAGTAATAGCCCGTAGAATTGGGATGCTGGCCACGCTCCGGATTGTCATAGTAATCGAGGAAGTCAATGGCAAACTTCGGTGTGTTTTCATCTACTTTTTCGGGTAGCGCACGGATATCCTTACGTGCAGCTCCGCCATATTCCGCCGTGCGCTGGCGACCGATCTCATCGAGAATTGCCATACGTTGTTCATACGTCTGGGAATCGCCCACACCCTGACGGCGGGCACGTCCCATGTCGTACATACTGATCGTTGCCAACGTCTTGATGCGATGGTCTATCTGCGCTGCGCTGACGGAATAGCATCCTCCGCCACAGATACCAATGACACCAATCTTATCGGCATCAACAGCCGGATGGTTCGTGAGGAAGTCAACCGCTGCACTGAAATCTTCCACCCGCACCTCGGGCGACTCGATACGACGCGGATAACCGCCGCTCTCACCATAATAGGAAGCATCAAAAGCCAATGTCACATAACCGAATTCTGCCAACTTACGGGCATGTAGTCCCGAAGTCTGTTCCTTGACACCACCGAAAGGATGACCGACGATGATGGCAGCATATTTCTTTGCAGGGTCGTAGTTTGCAGGGAAATAAAGATCGCCAACCACATCAATCAGGAAACGGTTGTGGAACGTTACCTTCTGCTTCTTCACGCCATTCTCCACTGCCATGGCCGGGGCTTGGGAATCAGCGATTAATCCTTTGCTTTGTAGCAATTCGTTCAATATTAGTTTGCCGGCATCAGCCTCACTGCGACCGATATTTTTTTCGATGATGGCCAGCACACCACGTAATTCATCCGGTGTTACGCCCACATTCAGTGCGATACCCATGTGCCCTTTTAGCATCGGCTCTACGCCTTTGCCCAAAGAGGCGATCACGGCAACGGTCGCCAGTTCCCGTTCGGCGTATGTCAGGACATCTCGCTCAAAAAGGTCAGCAAAGAGGTGTTCTTTGAGGAATACTTCGATTTCCGGAGCCAATACTGCATAATTAGCTTTTGGTGCATCTGCCGGAACACCCGAAATTTCAGCGAGAATATCACGTCCGCGTTCGTACTTGCTGCGGGTATCAGTTATCGGCGACGCTTCACGCCCCCGGTTATCCTCGATACCTTTCGCTTTCCGTTCATCGAGTACCGCAACAAGGGTTTGTAGTCCGCGCAAGGCACGCGGGAAACCGCAATAGGCGTAGGCGTGTACCATCACTTCCTTGAGTTCACCCACGGTCATTCCGTCATTTAATCCGTCGATAAGGACAGGTTTCAGTTTATCGAGGTCTCCCTTACCCGTAAGGGCGGCGACCTCTGCAATGTGTTTCCGTTTACTGTTCATAACTTGTTCCATTTTGGGGTTTTGGGCGGCTGCGATTCCATATCCGAAAAGGATACAGATCAGCGTCATCCTAATTCTTGTTTTTATTTTCATAATCTCTATCATTTTATTTTCCTGTTTTTATCTGATGCAAAATTAGGCTGGAATTTTCGCTTCGACCGGTCATGAATTACGGTTTAAAGGATAATTTTTACGGATTTGCTGCATTTTCTTTATTTTATTGACTGCAAAAGCGTACGCAGTAGTTAAGTAGCAGTTCGATGTGTGAGGCGATGATCGATGCACTATAACGGTCGATGGCATGGTGCAACTCTTCGCCGATCTCCCGCAGGTTATCGGTTATAATTTGTTGTTCGTGCTCTGTCAGTGCACCCCGGCAACGGCAGCGTTTCGGATAGGTTTCGATACGGTTTTCAAGCGATGTGTCGCACAACAGGTCAGGATGGAAAAGCACGCCCGAATAGTGGTCGGCATGCCAGTGTTGCTTCGAGGGTATCTCGACCACCTCACCGGGATAAATCAGTCGTAACCATTCCTTTTCCGACGCTTTGCTCTGCTTGGGAGAGTTGTAATATAGCAACCCGTAAAAATCACACATTATCCGAATATCCTCACTCAAATTTGTTTTTGACAGATCAATCATGCAAATCTGCGGATGCAGCGTTTCATGTCCCGTCAATTTATTGAACATATCAATAGTCATAAGTACGGAATTATTCATTTGTATCACTGTTCTTTTTTTCTATTTATTTTTCCATGATGCAAAATTACGGGCTATCCGAAAGTTCCATAGGGTATAAATTACGGTTTCACGTATAATTATTACAGGTTGAAATTGATCGCCCGAAGATATTTTATATATTTGCGTAAAAACAATGAAATCCACTGTTATGGAGAAGATTATAAAGCTGAATACAATCAAGGATTACAATGATTTTCTGGGTATAGAAACTCCCCATCCGTTGGTAAGCGTAATCGACGCTTCCAAAATCAAACCGTTGCACCATGTCTGTAAAAACATTGGCTTCTATGTCATTTATTTGAAGGACATCAAGTGCGCCGATGTGATAAAGTATGGCCGTAAATTCTATGATTTTCAGGAAGAGACACTGGTATTCGCCGCTCCGGGACAGATCATTGGCAATGACGATACAGGAGAGTCATTCCAGCCCAAAGGTTGGTGGCTGACATTTCAGCCCGAATTGTTACACGGTACACCGCTTGGCCGCCACATGCAGGATTACACGTTCTTTTCCTATGCCGTTAATGAAGCTTTGCATCTCTCTAAACAGGAACGGCAGACCGTGATAGATTGTATGATGAAAATCGACGAGGAGATCAAGGGAGCAACGGACAAGCACAGCAAGCTGATTATCGCTTCGGCCATTGAATTGCTGTTAAACTACTGCATCCGTTTCTATGACCGGCAGTTCATAACCCGTAAAAAGGAGAACAAAGATGCACTTAGTTCTTTCGAAGCATTGCTGAACGACTATTTCACGTCGGACAAACCCTCTAAATTCGGTACGCCAACCGTGGCTTATTGTGCAGACCAACTGCATTTGTCTGCAAATTATTTTGGAGATCTGATTAAAAAGGAGACAGGTTCTTCTGCACAAGAATATATTCTGACAAAAACAATGGATGCGGCAAAAGAATTGCTTGCCGACCCGAACAAATCAGTCAGCGATGTTGCCTACACTTTGGGATATCAATATCCGCAATATTTCAGTAAAGCATTTAAGCGTATCATAGGATGTTCACCGAATGAATACAGGACATCCAATTAATTTTCTGATAGAATATAGTATGAATTGAAACGGCTCTTACTAATTATCCCATTTTAGAACGTTCTTTCCTGTATGGCGGATATTCATGCAAGGAGCGGGCTGATACAGAATACTACTCATCGTTTGTGTGGCAATAAAGGTGCCAAAATTCTGTAAACAGATTTTTTTGCAGTGAAAAATAATTCTTTTTTTTGTTCAAAAAACGAATTATTTATACCTTTGCCGTGTAAAAAATGTCACATAGAAAGGATTATGGAAAAAGTTTCTACTGTTACGGCCATCTACAAAACCTCTGCCCCCAAAACATTTCTGTGGGGTAGTGAATATCCTTTCAATCAAATCATTTAGCACTTTTATAATTACTATTTGTATGTCGCAATCCTTGTGACATGCATTCTTCGTACCCGTTTGCCAGCAAATGCATGGACGAAGGTTGGGATTATTGTACCCGTCCTCGCTGCTCATCTACGGATGTGAGGCGGTAGAAAACGGTCATCAGATTAATTAAATATAAATCACAACGAAAATGAACAAAAGAACAAAAAAGACGATTGCCAATGTGGTTATCATCACATTGATGGCATGTGGTATTGGATGGATTGCAAGTATTTTCATCCATGTGGGAGGCGAATACACGGACAATGCACAAGTGGAACAGGATATTGTGAACGTGCATTCGCGTATCCAGGGATTCATAGGACGTATCTATGTGGACGAGTACCAGCATGTGAACAAGGGCGACACGCTTATGACCATCGAAGACAGCGAATTCAGGTTGCATATGGCACAGGCGGAAGCCGGACTACAGAATACACTTGCCGGAAAAGCCGCTACAGAAAAGGGAGTGATCGGAATGACAAACAACATTTCGGTGACCGAAGCGGGAATCAACGAGGTGAATGTCCTTTTGAAAAATGCCGAGACTGATTTTCTGCGTTACCGGAAACTGTATGAGCAGGAATCTGTCACCCGGCAGCAATATGATGATGTGCGTACCCGCTATGAGTCGCTGAAAGCGAAAGTGGAAACCATGCGCAGGCAACGCACCGGTACAGGAATTGCACGCGACGAGCACACCATCCGTCTCAGTCAGCAAGAGGCGGCCATCGAGGTGGCACGTGCAGCGTTAGACCTCGCCCGGCTAAACCTCGGCTATTGCACGGTGCTTGCCCCTTGCGACGGCTATACCTCGCGCAAAACGGTGCAGGAGGGTGAACTCGTACAGCCGGGTATGCGGCTTGTTTCCATTGTTGACGAACAAAAAAGATGGATCATTGCTAACTTCCGCGAGACGCAACGCGGTGGCATCGCCGTGGGCAGCAGAGTGGAAATTACGGTTGATGCCTTTCGTGGAAATATCTTTGAAGGCAGGGTAGAGAGCATAAGCACTGCCACTGGTGCACGCTATTCGCCTGTGGCTCCCGACAACTCTACCGGTAACTTCGTGAAGGTGGAGCAACGCATCCCGGTGAAGATTGTCTTTACGGAGAATAACGACCACGAGCTATTGGAACAGCTCACGGCAGGCATGAATGTGGAATGTAAAGTGATGAAACCATGAGCGACTGGGGAAACCAAGAACCGGTAAGGCTGATGAACTTCCGCGAGTGGGTGCCGGATTCCGCACGATTCTGGCTCTATATTTGTTTTTTGGCAGTGTTCCAGTTTTCCAACGGATTCTATTTCACAACGATGGCACAGGTAGTCGGCGAACGGAATGTGACCATGAACGACGCCCACATGTTCGGACAGGCAGTACTCATCGGACTGACATTTTATTTCCCGCTGGCTTTCCGTCTGAAGTTCCGTTTCACCAATCGCACCTCGCTGACCGTGGCGGCGACAGGACTGGCACTTATCAATGCTGTGTTCCCGTTCGTACACTCTTATCCACTGTTACTGCTATTGTGCTATGCCGGAGGTTTTTTCCGCCTGTACGGCACATTCGAGTGTTTCTCTAACCTGCTACCGAAGATTACGCCTACCTATAATTATGCGGTGTTCCTTTCTTTCGTGTTCTTCGTGGTGTTAGGCTGCATCCATGTGTTCGACTGGGTGGCCATCCAGTTCATCTATTATTACGGCTGGACGTATATCCATTTGCTCTCCGTTGCTTTGTGCCTTTCGACCATTGTCGTGGTGAACATTACCATGCGGCATTTCCGGCCCATGCCCCGCATGCCTCTGTATGGTATAGATGGATTGGGGATGGTAATGTGGAGCATCTTTATCCTGACGGCGATTTACGTGGTGCAGTACGGTGAGCAATACGGTTGGACGGCCGACCGACGCATCCGCATAGGTATCGGTACGTGCATGATCGTTCTGGCAGCTTGCATCCTGCGTATGTTTCACATCCGTCACCCGTTTATAGACAAGGGGACGTTCAGTTGTCCGAACCTGCTCAACCTACTGGTGCTGTTTCTTGGCCTTGATATTCTGTTGGGTACACAGAATGTATTACAAAACATGTTTACGGGTGGCATCATGGGGTATTCGCAAATTACGGCAGCACAACTTAAATGGCCTGAATTTCTCGGCGGGGCGGCATCCGCATTGTTTTGCTGGTATGTGCGGACAAAGTTGGGATGGCACCTCAAATGGCTGACCTTCATCAGTATGTCTGCCGTGGTGCTCTACAATGTATGTATGATTGGCATCCTGTCGCCTGATATCAACATCGGCAAACTCTGGTGGCCAGTCTTCTTGCTTGGCTTCGGGCATGTCGGTGTATTCATTGCCCTGACGGTTTATGCGCAGGCATACTGTAACTTCAAGTACTATTTTCAAGTACTTTGCTTGTTGGGCTTCATCCGTACCGGCATTGGCGACACTATTGGCGTGTCAATCTGGAGCCACGCTCTCGACGGCTGTATGCGGGTATATCTGGCAGCTATCGGTTCGGCAGCAAATTTCAGTGGTGGACAAGCGTTCGGAAGCCTTGCGGATATGATTTCCACCGAGGCTCTTCTCTGTTCCTTACGCGAGCTTTACGGTTGGGCTGTTATCTTCGGGGTAGTGTTGCTTATAGCGATACTATGTTCCCATTTCGAGCGGTTGCGAAATCCGTACCCTACACTCCGGCAGAGTTATGCCATCCTGTCAAGGCTATGGCAGACAAGCAATAATAAAACAGAAAAAGAAAACAAAGAACAGATATGAAAAAAAGATTTCAAAAGGGACTTATCCTATTCTGGCTGTTCGTCATCGGAATGGCTTTCACATTCACGGAAACACTCCATGCACAAGGACAAGTCTACACGCTGCAAGAGTTGTATGACCTTGCGGATAAGAACAATAAAAGTATTCGGGTTTACAATGCTGCCAAGGCAGTAGCGGATGAAAATGCAGCGTTGGCACGCTCGCAGCGGTTGCCTGACATTGAGACGAGACTGTCGTTCAGCTACAATGGGCGCGGCATCCTCACAGACCGTAATTTCTCTAATTTGATGAATGTCTATATTCCTGAATACGGCAACAACTTCGCCTTGAAAGTGAGTCAGGTCATTTATGCCGGTGGTGCTATTACCAGTACCACCAAGTTGGGGGAGATGAAAAAGGAAATGGTGGAACTCGACAGGCAGAAGAATCGTCAGGAGGTGCGCTTCCTGATTACCGGTCAGTACCTGGACATCTACAAGTTGCTGAACACCTTAGAAGTGCTGGAACAGAATATCGACCTGACCGAGAAGGTCTTGCAAAATATGAAAAACCGTTTTAAACAAGGCACGGCTTTGAAGAACGACATTACCCGTTATGAATTGCAATTGGAGATGCTCTGCCTGCAACAAGCCAAGGTAAAAGATGCCTGCAAGATTCTGAATCATCAATTGTGTACCCATATTGGATTAGATGAAGGGGTGTTCGTGCGCCCGGATACGGCAGTTCTTCATACGGAACTGCGGGTGATGGACGAGTTGTATTGGCAGCAGCTGGCTACCAGTGAAAATATCGGTTTGCAACAGGCTGCACTTGCCAAGCGGATATCGGAGAGAAATATCAACCTCGCCCGCTCCGTATCGCTGCCGCACCTGTCTCTGTTTGCCGAAAACTCGCTCATGGGACCTATCACCGTTGAAGTTCCACCGATAAACAAAAATTTGAACTATTGGTGCGTGGGCATTGGCATTCAGTACGACCTTTCTGCCTTGTTCAAGAACAACCATGGCATACGCAAAGCCAAACAGCAATTCCGGAAAGCCGGTGAGGAATATGAACTTGCCAAGGAGCATGTAAATGTAGGAATACAGGCTGCACATACCGACTTTAACACTTCTTTCACAGAGTTAAGGACACAGGAAAAGAGCGTAGAACTTGCCACGGAGAACTATCGTGTAGTGAACAATCGCTATGATGACGGGGTGGCGCTTATTACAGATATGTTGGATGCATCGAACATCAAGCTGTCGGCAGAATTAAAATTAGTGGATGCGCGGATAAATCTGATTTATAACTATTACCGGCTGAAATATCTGACTCATTCTTTATAAAGTAAGGACGTTTATCAAATTCAAAATAAACACATAGCGGAAAAGCAAATTTAAGCAATGCGTAGCGAATTAGCTGAAAAAGCGTTCGTTACGCATTGTTTTTCTATGTCGTAGAGCCAACGAAAAGCCATCCCGAAGCCAAACAGTGCAAGAGTTCAGTTACCACTTCATTACTCTTGTAACGGGCGCTGGTTTCTTACTAAACGATTCTTTTACAGTAGCTATGCGCCGACGATATTATGACACGGTTACGGTTGAAATCTTACCCAGACACCTACGCCGTAGTGATGTCGAAATACGGGTTGTAAAGAGGTATTAAGGGTTAGGGAAGCACGGCACAAGTCCACACAGCAGTATTACCGTGATTTGAAGAAACTCGCCGATGACCTGAAAGCGGAAGTAGTGGGATTGAAGGAACAGAAAGAAACGGTATGGAAGGAACTTAATCGGGCGAAAAAAGAAATACAGACCGCAACGCTCATCAAGGGCAAGCCGTTGGAGTATGTAGGGGAGCTCTATTCGGAGGAACACAAGGGGAAATTCTCAACCGAAAAGGTTGGCTTTCAAGTAGTGAAAGCCCCAATGGGCGAGACGAAATTACTCTTTTGTATCAACAAAAAACGATTAGGGGAATGGCTTAAGGAGCAGTTCGGCAAACTAAAGCAGAGCATACATCACCCCGTACAGCAGCATAAGGAAAGGTAGGACCATGAAATTATAGGAATACTCGCTATAAAAAACGCAAATAATTTTGTGATATAACAGATTTTTTATAGGTTTGCGTAATTAATTACGTTTTAAGTAACATACATAAATATGGATTTCTTTGATAAAACAGGTAAGATGGCTATCGGCAGCAGACTACGCATGCTGACAGACACGGTAACGGCTGATGCAAGCCGAATTTATGAATTATATGGCATTGACATCAAACCGAAATGGTTTCCACTGCTTTTTATATTAACTGATGGAGAAAATAGGACTATAACAGGTATAGCCAGAGAGATTAGACACAGCCACCCGTCCGTAAGCAACATCGTAAAGGAGATGACTGCAAAAGGATTGGTGAAATGGGTTGAAGACAAAGCGGACAAAAGGCGTACTGTCATAACCTTATCGTCACGTGGAAAAAAAGTTGCTGCAATGTTGACGGAACTTTGTAAGGACGTGGAGGTTGCGGTGGAAGGGATTTCCAAAGAAACCCCTCACGACTTATGGAAAGCTATTGGCGAATGGGAATATCTGCTCGCAGAGAAAAGCTTACTGCAACGAGTGAAAGAAACTCGGAAAATGCGAGAAAAGGGGGAAATAGAGATAATTCCTTACGAACCGTGCCACAAAGAATTATTCAAATCTCTAAATGAAAATTGGATTACACAACATTGGGAAATAGAGCCGCACGATTTGGACTATCTCGATCATCCACAGGAATACATCATAGACAAAGGCGGTTTCATCTTTGTGGCAATTTACAAGGAGAAGCCCGTTGGAGTGTGCGCCCTCTGTAAAATGGATGACCCGATATACGACTATGAACTGGCAAAACTTGCCGTTAGTTCCGAAGCACAGGGCAAAGGCATCGGAACGATACTTTGCAATGCCGTCATAGAAAAAGCGAAGGCAATGGGAGCGAAAGTCCTATTTCTCGAAAGTAATACCCTGCTTAAACCTGCCATCCACACATACAGAAAATTGGGATTTAAGGAACTTGCGGAATATCATCCTGCATATGAACGTGGGAACATTCAGATGGAATTAAAGATAACTGATTGATAATAAATAAAGTGTTAGTGAATGGAAACAAAAGTTATAGTACGGAAGGAAGACGCCTTGAAAAAAGTATTCAAAGGTGTTTCGTTGGATTCTCTCGCTGTTGGCGCGAAGTCGATGGTAACGAAAATGAACTATGTAAAAGGTAATTTCGCCACCACCCACGAGCATCCGCATGAACAATGTGGCTATGTCATATCCGGCGAATATCGCCTGAAAGTGGAAATGCCGGAGGGGGACATCGATGTATTGCTCCATACTGGCGACAGTTATGCGATACCAAGCAATACACCTCATTCTTTTGAAGTGATAGAAGGTGGTGAGGTTGTTGATGTGTTCACACCTCAAAGAGAGGATTATTTGACAGTATAGCACTGCAAATCGCTGAAATTCGTACGGTTGCCAATTCGTTACTGATGTTTCTTTAGATACTCCGCTATAAAGTCATTCCTCAATCGGTTATATCAAACCGATAAAAATTCGAAATATGCTTCGGTGGTTTATTTAGTCTGATGAGGAACAATTAGCTTATGGGGCTGTTTTATTATAAAATATAGCAGTATCATAACATTTATAGCATTATGTATTTAGACGAAGTCCTCCATTATCGTCGCTCTGTGCGAGCGTACGATAAAACAAAACTGATAGATCCGGAACGAATAAAACATTGTCTGGAATTGGCAACATTAGCTCCCAACAGTTCGGATATGCAACTGTGGGAGTTTTATCATATCACTCAGCCCGAATTGCTGGCAAAGGTTTCAAGAGCCTGTCTCGATCAGAAAGCTACTTCCACAGCCTCACAAATAGTTGTTTTCGTGGTGCGGCGTGATTGGTACAGGAAGCATGCACAGTTTGTACTCGATTTCGAACGGGAGAATATCAGGCGTTACAGCCCGAAAGAGCGTCAGGCCAAACGCATCAAAGACCGGGAATTATACTATGGCAAATTGATGCCATTTGTTTATGCCCGTTTCTTCGGAATCTTGGGATTGTTCAGAAAACTGCTGGTCAACATCATCAGCATTTTCCGACCGATGATGCTCGAAGTCTCCGAAAATGATATGCGCGTAACTGCCCATAAATCTTGTGCACTTGCTGCCCAAACGTTTATGATTGCTATGGCAAACGAAGGGTATGATACTTGTCCTCTGGAAGGTTTGGATAGCCGTCGGTTAAAAAGGATACTGAAATTGCCTCATGGCGCTGAGATAAATATGGTTATTCCCTGTGGAATACGGGACGGTAATAAAGGAATCTGGGGAGAACGGTGCAGAGTACCATTTAATGAAGTCTATCGTAGAATCTAAAGTCGTTTTTTGATTATCGACTCATGCCATGTGTCAGGTATTATGGAAATGCGAAGTTCGTTTTTGCTAAGTGAAACAAGATATGTCACAGTCTTAAATATAAACAAATTATAGGCGTTTTTCTGCCTTGTTCAGCTTCCTGTTATTCGTTTTTAAAGAATAACGGGAACGTTTTTTAAGAACGTGATCAACGTTTATTAAAAACGTAAAAAGCCTCTTTTAAGCCCAGATTTGATAAATGTCAACAAAAAAGGCGGTAATTCTTCATAAGAATCACCGCCTTTTCTATTTATTGTCTAATATTATTCCGGGAATGGATCACCCAAATTCTCTATTATTAGCTCGTATTGCTTGGGAGAGAGCCAGCGATGATTATAAGGTTGATAGCCCGTTTCACCTAAAGCAGTCGCCAGTTTTGTACACCTTTTAATGCTTCGTTGTAAAGATCTTACCGCATTTTTCGGAGTGGAACAACCGGGAAAATACATACCGGCCAATTCGGAGAAAGAAAGAATCAGTTTTGCCATTTGCTAAGGTTTTAGGTTTAATATTAAAATTCAGTTTTTTTAAAGCTCTACAAAGATACTACATCAGAAAGGCGAAGTCAAGCATTTGGGTTGTTTTTTCCGACTTTTCTTTTTTTCTTTTTTTATTCTTCTCATTGATTAAATGGTTTACGGCTATTTTATATACCCATGTCGAAAATAAACTTTTTCCTTTATAAGAAGAAAGGCTTGTGATGACCTTTATCAGAATGTCTTGCTTTGCGTCTTCAGCATCTTCAATCCGCCCGAGCATGCGCAATGACAAATTAAACACCGGGCCTTCAATATTTTCAATGATTGCTCCTAATGCCTCTTTAGAGCCATTTATCGCTTGGTCCACATGATAGATTTCTATTTCCATGATTTCTGTTTTATATATTTAGACATGGCCCGAAGAGGATTGTGACAGGCATTTGTGTTTTTAACATAAAAAATGCAGAGACTATTCTTTTTATTGGATAATCTCTGCAATACCAGATATATGCTTTACACTCAGTGGAGTTTTATAGTGATCACTGAAGTTGACAGACCCAATGAAACCTTTGTACCTTAATGTATTCATAATAATACTCCTTTCTTCATTTTATAAAACCTGCATCCATCAAATCATTTAATACTTGTTTCATTGCATACCCTTTGATAAGGTTGCCGGGATGAGGTTTGTGAATCATTATAGGGCGTTTATCTCCATTCTTAAAGATAACTCTCGAACCGGAAGTTTTACCTTTATTCGATTTTTCATAACCAAATATCGACAACAAGCGTTCCATTTCTTCAAATGTAACTACAAAATAGTTACAATCCAATAATAGGGGGTATAAAGTATGTCAAAAGGAGATACATCCGTAATATTGGTTATATATTCCGTAATTTATATACCTGCATACTGGATAATACTCCGTAATTTTGTATCATTGCAATATGCTTCCCGAATCGAAGCGTTTGCTACGGAAAAGTAATCTATGTTTGAACTAAATAATATATCGTATGAAAAGACTTACATTCTTTATGGTAGCGATTATGGCGTTATGTTTGACGGCAATCGCACAGAAACAAAGTTCTAAGACATTGGTTGCCTATTTCTCGGCAACGGGAACAACGGAAAAAGCAGCCAAGGCAGTTGCTGAAGTCACAGGTGGCACTCTTTACGAAATACAGCCTGCGAAGAAGTACACTTCTGCCGATCTGGATTGGCACGACAAGTCCTCACGCAGCAGTGTGGAGATGGCGGATGCCAAATCACGTCCTGCCTTAAGCTCCAAAGCGGCGAACCTGGCGGACTATGATACTGTTTATATCGGTTTTCCCATCTGGTGGAATTTAGCTCCGAGAATCATTAATACTTTTATAGAAAGTGGTGATTTTTCTGGTAAGACGGTTATTCTGTTTGCCACATCGGGCGGAAGCAGTATCTCCAATTCCGAAAAAGAGTTGCAGAAGACTTATTCCAACCTGAAGTGGCAGAAAGGCAAACTGCTGAACGGTGCAACCAAGGAAGACATTAAACAATGGACTAAAAAATAAATCAGTATGAGAAAGAATTACGGAGCAAAACCCTTTTCCTATCCGCAGCCGGTGTTTATCATCGCTGCTTATGATGAAAATGGACTCCCAAACGCTATGAATGCGGCTTGGGGCGGTATCAGTGAAATGAAAGAGATCAGCATTTGCATCAGCGAAGGACACAAGACCACTGCGAATATCCTGAAGCGCAAAGCATTTACAGTAAGTATGGCGGAAGTGGGGCAGGTTGTTGCCTGCGATTACGTAGGTATCGTTTCCGGCAATAAGGTAGCCGACAAGTTTGTTCGTGCAGGCTTCCATGCCACCCGTTCGGAGTTCGTGGATGCCCCGCTGATTGACGAACTGTCCGTAGCGGTGGAGTGTAAACTGAAGGATTACAATCCCGAAACCTGCATTTTGCGTGGAGAGATTGTAAATGTAAGTGTGGACGAGCGTGTACTTGATGAAAACGGAAAAGTAGATGCTTCCAAAGTAGCTCCCATCATCTTCGATCCGTTCAACAACGACTATCTGAAGGTGGGCGAAAAGGTGGGTAAGGCTTTTTCGGATGGCAAGGCATTGAAGTAAATCTTTCCTTCCAAACCTTGACAGGGCGCAATATCCAGTTGAGCCCTATCAAGGCTTCAGATATGGGAATATAAGATAATGTTCATTTATTTATATAGTTCTCTTTTTCCATATAATAAAGACCTTCACCACGATCACCATTCTCCAAGTCGGTCAGTTCTAATTTGAATACACGATAAGGGAGGTCATTCTGCAAATTCTTAGGGAGATCTACTGTCAGCAGATAGGCGCTTCCATATTCATCGGCATCGTAGTATTCTTTTATTTCCTGCTTCATCAGAATGGGAACTTCTTCGCCATCTATCCAGACAACAACTTTCAGTTGATCGATTGGTGGAGCCCATTGAGCCGCTTTGGCTTCCTTGCTTTGGGCTTGCTGTTTCTTATTGCTAAGGTCTTCATTGCGTACAATAGAAGTCGGTTCGGAGGTCTTCATCCATTCGTAAAAGCGTGTCAGGCTCATGGGGCGGACATATATCTGATAAGCAGGCATAGCGCCGGGGATGCGGAAAACACGTATTCCATAAGCTTCCATACGGTGATATCGTATGTTTAACGTAGTGTCGCGATCGGCAATAAAATCCCATGCCCAAAACTCTAAACGGTGTTCCGCTTTGGGTAATCCAAGTTTGAGGGCTGCGTGTGCATAAGTAGGATAGTAGATAGCATATACACTTTGATATTTTCCTTTAGGTACTCTGGCAGTGTAGTAGCCATCTTTATTAGTGATACCTTCTGATACAGGATTGAATCGGGGAGTGTACCAACATACGGAACAACTATCTATCGGTTGCCCGTTGAAATCCGTCACCCGTCCACAAATAGTTACTGAATCTTGTTGCTGTGCGTGTCCGACTGTACAAAATAAAAAAGACAGCGAAATACAGAAAAGAAGCTTGATTGTCTGTGTCATAGTAATAGATGTTTTTGCGAAGATACGGAATTCATCTGAAAAAATCGAATAAGATTCTATTTATCTTCTACCACTCTAAAACCAACCCCTGCATCCCGCTCCACAGGCATAAAACCCATACGGTTTACTGTTAAGCAGCGTTTTGCATAGTTATCCCAACCACCACCGCGTATTATCCGGCAAGAATCACTTGTATCCAAATCAGCACACCATTCCCATACACAATATTTTGCTTTTCGTTAATACTCCTACATCCGCATAAGCGACAGGCCAGTAGAAAGGAACCATATAAACTACTATGTTTTATCATATTTCGCTAACTTATTTAAAATCATTTTATGTACAACATTAAGTTAGTCCATTAAGTCCTCCAATAGGCTTAAATCGCTATTTCTTAGAATACAAAATTAAATAATAAACCGAGATTGAGCAACACACAGCAATGCTTTTTTAATATATATTTTCGCGTGATATATAGGGCTTTACATATAATAAATTGAGAAAAAAGAGAATGCAATTTATTTTATATAGGGAAATCTCCCTAAATAATAGGGAAAAAGATAATATTATATGTTTTTATCCGCCTATATTTGCAGTAACATAAAAACTAAAAACAATATATACAATGAAAACAATAAAACTGACATTGGCACTATTGGCATTTGCAGTCTGTATGAGTAGCTGTGCCATGATTTTAGGGATTGACAGTAATACCCTGATGAAGATTCAGAAAGGGATGACTAAAGAGGAGATTACATCCATATTGGGGCAGCCGATGCGCCGGAGCTTCGATCACGAAGTGGAAGGATGGACGTATGAGAAAAGTATTACCGGAGCTCCCGGCATAACAGTCATTGATCTTGGATTTGTGGATGGAAAATTGACTTATATGGATTCTTATGAAAAGTATACCAATCCTCGTGTAGCAGTTTATCCGTCTGTGGAAATTGGTGGAGAAGTACCTTCCCATCCGCACGTTACTGGTGGAAGGGGGATGAACGAAAGGGATTTCCAGTCACTTTACAACAAAGTGAAGGGTAAACCTTTCAAGGACGACCAACTGGATTTGCTGGAAGCCGGAATCGGTAACAGAGGGGTGAGTTGCAAACAGTGTGTGCGGATGATGTCGATATACCGGTTTGATGATGACAAACTGGAAGTCCTGAAAATCTTAGCTCCGAATATCTCCGACCGGGAGAATTATGACGAGATAATCAATGCACTCGACTTTATCTCCAGTGAAGAGAAAGCAAGAAATATTTTGGGAATAAAGAAGTGAACTGATACTTGACTCTATAAGCGAACTCAAAAACTAAACTTAATATATTTCAACGAAAAGGCGGTAAATCCATGCGAGGAAATACCGCCTTTTACTTTGTATGAAGTTGTACTGTAATTTATCCTTTCCTACAGATACAGTCAGCCAGATGATCGTTGATGAAGCCCGCTGCCTGCAAGTGGGCGTAGCAAATCGTAGATCCGAAGAACTTGAATCCCCGTTTTTTCATGTCCTTGCTCATGGCATCGGATTCGGGGGATGATACCGGAATCTCACTCAATGACTGAAAGGTATTGATAATCGGCTTTCTATCGGGAAAGAACGAGAGTGTATATTCATAAAAACTACCGGACTCCTTTTGTATGGCGAGGAATAACCTTGCATTTGTGATAGTCGATTTGATTTTCAGGCGGTTCTTTACAATGCCATCAAAGTGCATCAGCCGTTCGACATCTTCGTCAGTCATTTGCGCTACCTGCCCGGCATCGAAATCACAAAAGGCTTTGCGATATCCCTCACGCTTTTTGAGAATGGTTATCCAACTCAATCCAGCCTGGGCACTCTCCAGCACAAGAAACTCGAACAGTGTCTTGTCGTCGGTCACTAAATTTCCCCACTCTTGATCATGGTATTTCACATACAGTTCGTCAGTTCCGCACCAACCGCAGCGCCCGTTTACTAAATCTTGCATAATTATAGTATTTATAATAAATGTACAAATATAGTTGATTCACAGCGTCGTGCCAAATTTCAATAAACTATTTACTATGGAAATTATTTTCCACTTTCCCCGGATTTTTTTATTTCAGATTCTTTTTGAAGAATACCTCCAATTTATCGAACGGAATAGCATTTTTTCCTCCACCGTCGTAAAGGTCGGTGTGTGAAGCATCTGGAATGATAAGAAGTTCCTTGTTGTCACGATAGTTGGTGTAAGAGGTCATATCGCGGTAAGCGTCTTCACTGAAATAGCGGGAGTGTGCTTTTTCGCCATGTATAATCAGTACGGCAGAGCGGATTTCTTTGCTATAGGCAAGAATGGGCTGATTCAGGAATGACATTGGACCGGTGACAGTCCATCCATCGTTGGAATTGCCCGAACGCTTGTGGTAGCCGCGCTGTGTTTTATAATAATCGTAATAGTCCTTCACGAACTGAGGTGCATCGGCAGGCAACGGATCGACCACGCCACCACCTTGTTCGTAATAGCCTTGGGCATACTCTTTGGTGCGCTGTGTGTTGAGTTGCCTGCGTTTCTCGTAACGGGCGTTTTCATTGTTGTCGGCATCAAAATAGCCATTTGCATTTACGCGGTTCATGTTGTACATTGTAGAGGCAACAGTAGCCTTGACGCGTGTGTCGATAGCAGCTGCATTAAGTGCCAGACCGCCCCATCCGCAAATGCCTATAATACCGATACGTTCCGGGTCAACATTGGGTTGAGTGGATAGAAAATCGATGGCGGCCTGAAAATCTTCCGTATTGATGTCCGGTGAAGCAACCCGGCGGGGTTCGCCACCGCTCTCACCTGTAAATGAGGGATCGAAGGCAATAGTAAGGAAACCCCGCTCAGCCATTGTTTGCGCATATAATCCGCTGGACTGCTCTTTCACAGCACCAAAAGGACCGCTTACTGCAATGGCCGCTAATGCGCCTTTCGCATCTTTCGGTTCATAAAGATCTGCCGCCAACGTAATTCCATAGCGGTTGACAAATGTCACTTTACGGTGATTCACTTTGTTGGACTGTGGGAAAGTCTTGTCCCATTCCTGAGTGAGAACCAATTCCTGTGTTTTAATATTACTTCCTCTCATTTCTTTTTGATTTTGTGCCTGAACGCCAACAACTGTCAGCATCAGAGGCATGATTAGCATTATTACTTTTTTCATTGTTTTTTGTCTTTTAATTCTACAATGCAAAGTTAACGCAAAAGCCCCGCAGCGGATTTGCTGCGAGGCTCAAAGAATCTTTCTCAGAAGCTCATTTTGCTATATCAATCGCAACTCACGGAAATTTATTGGGAGATAGCGGTGGGAGAGACGCCGAATTGCTTTTTAAAAGCCGTAGCAAAGTGGGATGGATTCTTGAATCCTACTTCCAGATAAACGTCCTGTACTTTCCGTGTGCCGGTTTTCATTTTCTCGTAGGCCGCTTCGAGGCGTTTGTGAATCAGCCATTTTTGCGGAGTAAGGGTGCTAATCTTCTTGAAATCCCGTTTGAATGTAGCCAAACTGCGTCCCGTAAACGTAGCTAAATCTTCCATACTGAAATCGTACATGTAATTTTGTTCCATGAATTCCAGAATGTCGATTTTCCAGGGCTCGTTGAAATCAAAAAGTGTAGGATAAAAGCGTTCGTCGATATGAAGCAATGCCAGGAGTCCTTCCTGCAATTTCAGGTTCATGAAATCATCCTGTGCCCTGAGTTTCTGGTTGAAATAAGGAATCATCGAAGTAAACAGACTGTCTATTTCCATACTGACAGGCAATTTAATCACGCTTGAGCCGACTTTGGGCACATTGTCCAGCGTTTTATCCGAGGGAAGTCGTTGAAACATCTCCCGCAGGAAACGCCGTGTAAACATCAGAAAAATACCGCAATACTGTTCGCCTTCGAGGGGTTTCTTAGTCAGCGTAACCCGGTGGTCGCGCCGGATAAATACACATTCACCTTTCCGGACATGGGTGATTTTCTTCCCGTCATCAATGAGCATTTCGCCTGAATAAACATAGTTCATGGCGTGCTCGCGGGATTTATGTACACAATGATTTTCGTCATTGTAGAAACAACTGAAAAATATATCCGCATGCCTGAATATCATCTCATCTCCATCGGTCGGGGCATTTATTTTATAATCCATAAGAACATATTTTAAGCGCTTTCTGCAAAAGTAGCATAAAGCGGAGAATTATTCTTTTGAAATCTGTTTTTTCTTTCTGATTGCGCTTCATTTCGCAAGCCTTCTTCTTAACCGATGTTTTATTCTCGCTTCTTATCTTTATATTTGTCACTGAGCATACTCATGCTGATTCTGAATGTTCCGCAATATGGATAGGTTCATCCCTTGGACTATTTTCTATTTGCCAATTCAATGGTTATCGGATTACAGCAATTATGAATACTCAAAAAACGAAAACGCAAAAATTAGTACCAACGGAATACAATGGTAAATGGGGCTTTTTAGATGCTGCGACAGGCGAAGAAGTCGTACCGTTTATTTATGACTATGCCCATGTTTTTTTCTGTAGAATTGGCATTAGTTAGGCAGAATGGTTGGTGGGGTTATGTGGATAAAACGGGGAAGGAGGTTATTCCTTTTGTATATGAGGACGCCCGCTATTTTAATAAAAATGGCAAAGCAAAGGTGAAGCTGAACGGCGAAACATTCTTTATAGATGTGAAAGGAAATCGGGCTGAATGAATATGGAAAATGACTTTAATAAGCTTATGATCGATAAGGGTGAAATTGAAGAGAAGATCATTGAATCGGGCAGACGTGAAATTGTGGCGGACTCCTTCCGAAGAAAACACGGCTTTAATAAAGGTGCTGTTAAGCAATGGGTTTAAGAAGAAAAGCGATGGGGATTACAGAAAAATAATTTAGAGAGCACCGTTCTTCATCATTTAGCGTGAAAAAGTTGCCGCTTTAAGTGTTTTTTCATTCTATATATCAACCTTTTCTGTTGTAAGCTGTTTCTCTGCTATTCACTTTAAAACCTCGTAGTTATGCTTACAACAATTTCATTGTTTTTCATCTGTTCGGGTTTCGTCATAGCCCTGATTATCGCCAATGATTTGGTACAGAATAAGCAATCCATGAAAATCATGAATGTTGTGTGGGTGCTTACCGCACTTTGGGCAAGTTATCTCGCTCTCTGGGCTTATTTTAAGTTCGGGATGGAGACTGCACAAAAGGAAGACGGTAAGGATATGACTATGGGGGCTGACATGAAAATGAATATGAGCATGAAAGATATGCCGATGGATATGCCTATGGGAAATATGGATCGCCCGCACTGGCAATCTATTGCTTTGTCGGCTTTGCATTGCGGTGCTGGTTGTACTTTGGCAGATATCATCGGTGAATGGTTTACATGTTATTTTCCAATCAGTATAGGTGGCAGCATGATTCTCGGCAACTGGGTATTCGACTTTATTCTGGCACTGACTATCGGGATATATTTTCAATTCTATGCTATAAGGGAGATGGAAAAAATATCTGTCTCCGCAGGACTCATGCGGGCATTCAAGGCGGACTTCTTCTCATTACTTTCCTGGCAAGTGGGTATGTATGGGTGGATGGCAATCGTATATTTTGTGATCTTCAAAGATATTCCGTTGGTAAAAGATACATGGGCTTTCTGGTTCATGATGCAGATAGCCATGCTGATAGGATTTGTATGTGCATATCCAATGAATGCACTGCTCATCAAATTAGGAGTGAAAAAAGGGATGTAGAAACGGGAACTTATTTATTTATCTTTTTCAGGATATTCCGTATGGTAGTCTTAACGCCTGTGGAGTAATATTCGGTATCTGCATTCTCTAATATGAGTTGCAGCTCTTTCAAAAGTTCCGGCTCAGACTTGCAAAGCTGGTATGCCATTCTGATGGATAATGCCTGCACACCGATACTTTCTTGCGGGGCCAACATATGATCCAGGCAATAATTTAGCAAATCGACAGAGACAGAATCGGATACGGGTACATTATATAATATAGATAGCAGTAATCGTTTGGAACCATCATGTTGGCAGACCAATAATCGCTGAATAATATCATCCAGCAATGGAACGAACCAGCCGGGATGCTTCTCACTTACTTTCTCACATGCCCATATAGCCCGCCATGAAACGACGATTTTATCATCGGAAATCAACTGGTATATATCTTTAAGATATTCCGGATGCAGGCATATTTCCTGCACCAGTTTATCTATTGATAACTTGCAAAGAGGCATTGCAAGGGTATTTCTGTATTCGTCGATTTTCTCCATATCATGCATTGTTTTTGCAAAGATAATGCAAGTAGAATGCAAAACTTTCATACTTGCGTGAAAAAGTGTTGCTGAGATGATGCTTGTCTTTTTCAGATATAAGGAAGTTCTGAAAGAGGGTAGTATGATTATAAAATAAAAGGCTGCCTTTTTGTTACAAAAGACAGCCCTTACAAAATATATGTATTCAGGGATTATGCAATACCATGAGCAGATACCTCCGGTGCAATCTTCTTAATCAGACCTTGCAGTACAGCACCCGGGCCACATTCTGTGAAGTCGGTAGCACCGTCTGCAACCATATTCTTAACAGTCTGTGTCCAGCGTACAGAAGCTGTCAGCTGAGCAACGAGGTTCTTCTTGATCTCTTCCGGATCAGTGTGAGGCAATGCATCTACATTCTGATAAACCGGACATTTGGGAGCGTGGATTTCAGTAGCATTGATGGCTGCTTCCAACTCAACTTTTGCAGGATTCATCAGCGGAGAGTGGAAAGCACCACCTACCTTCAAAGGTAAAGCACGCTTTGCTCCGGCAGCTTTCATCAGTTCGCATGCCTTGTTGATACCTTCGATAGAACCGGAAATTACGATCTGCCCCGGGCAGTTATAGTTGGCTGCAACGCAAACTTCACCTCCAGCGGTTACTTGCTCGCAGATTTCTTCTACTTTTTCATCGGAGAGGGCAATGATAGCCGCCATTGTAGAGGGCCGTGCTTCGCAAGCTTTCTGCATAGCCATGGCACGGGCATAAACCAGTTTCAATCCATCTTCGAAGCTCAATGCACCGGCAGCAACCAGAGCAGAGAATTCGCCCAATGAGTGACCGGCAGTCATTTCAGGTTTAAAATCATCACCCATACAAAGTGCGGAGATAACGGAGTGGAGGAATACAGCAGGCTGAGTTACCTTCGTCTGACGCAGGTCTTCGTCCGTACCGTTGAACATAATATCCGTAATGCGATATCCCAGGATATCATTGGCTTTTTCAAACAATTCTTTTGCTAAAGCGGAGTTTTCATACAAGTCTTTTCCCATTCCTACGAATTGGGCACCTTGACCCGGAAATACAAATGCTTTCATACTGTTCTTGTTTTAGTAGTTAATTAAAAAAGTGGTGCAAAGGTATAGCTTTTTCTGATATTGACCGCACAAACACAGTCATTTTGTGCAAATACATGAATATTATTACAGTAAATTTAAGTAAAAGATAAAAATATAGACTTACTTTTGTGGGCATAATAACATATAAACATTTTAAATAGAGTAAACAAAATGGCAGATATACAAAAATTACGGCGTTCCATTTCTAAAGACTTAATGGGACTGTATTATAAAAGAGCCGGTTATAGTTATCAAAAAGCAATACAGGCGTTGAAGAAAGATGAATTCTTATCCCAATATTTCGAAATAGCAGAGGAAGAAGATAAACCTTTTTTGGATTATATTTTTATAGAACTAAAATCAATTGATGAATTGGCGGAAGAGTTAATGCAGGGCATCTTATCCCAAATGAAGGAAGCAAAGGAAAGAATCGTTCTCCCAATATCTGAAATAATAGGTGTTCGGCTGAGAGGGCTGTTTGATAATTTAGGCCCACGCCTTTGGGAATCAATCATTGATAAGGTAGTTCAAGATTGGCACTTTAGGGAACTTTTTAAAGGGAGTGACTTGGGAGGTAATTATAAAATTGAAGATTATGATGATAAGTCTCTTATCTTGCATCGAATAACGACGATAGACATAGTTCCTAAGGATTTTCGTCTTTTTACGGCAGAGCAAAGAGAAAAATATATTCAGAGCCTTGTAGCTGAGCTTTATACGCAAAAAGAGAATTGGCACTTTATAAATACAAAGTTCGGACTTGATACGGATAATGAAGAAGGGATGGCTGATTACATGGCGTTTAGAAAAATAATAGATGAAAGGAAGAGGGTATACGGTATGATATCGGAGGCTTTTTATGTGACGGATGAACGCGGCTTCTGTCATTATATTGGGGAAGTGGCAGAAAAAGAAGAAGAGTATGACGAAGATGAAGATGAAGGATGGGAGGACTGATATTGTAATAAGATAGAGAAGAAAAAGTATTGTTTTACATAAATTATTTAGACCTTTGATACGTCCCCAAAATGATCTATCGCAGACTCGCATCTCCAGAGGTACGAAGAAACACATAGCATCACGACACATCATCAGATGGTTCCACTTCATGTGGTAATATTACCATCACTTTGATGCCGGAGCAAACAAAGCAACTATTTTATTAACTCTTCAAAAGCTAATTAATTATTATGGCAAAGCATTTACATAGGTAGCGCCCCGAGCAGTGGCGGTGAAAGTGGAGGCGATGGCGGTCTTGATGAAAATCCGTTGGGATAAAGGGCCCCTTTTATCTTTTATTAATAAAACGGGAAAACCGTTAACAAACATCCACCGTTAGACTAAACGTTAGTCTAACGGTGGATTTGCTTTCAGACCAAGTAGGGCAAGCAAACTCTCCTTATGAAGACTTTATAAGGCGGGAACATGAAAGCTGACTGACGGTGTGATTGAAACTACCGAATTATTCTTTAAGCATTATCAAATATATTTTTAGCAACTTCAAATAAAATACAATAAGAGGCACTTGTCCCTTTCATCCCTCCAACATACTAAAATCCTTAAAAATAAAGCACTTCGCTCTTATTGTATTTCCTACGATTAGGCACCTTCACTGTTTATCAACAATACATATTGTACTTTCAACGATAAGACCATATTTTGATATTGTAATAAGTACGATATGTATCATATTGAAAAATAGTGCTTTACAACATAGTAATTTTTAAGTTTCTATTGCTTGTATATTCAAAAAACCTATTTATATTTGCAGCGCTTAAACATGGATATTATGCAAAACATGGAACATAAAACCCCATTAGCGAACAATCATATCTCAGTGGACTGTGTAGTGATTGGCTTTGACGGAGAACAATTAAAAGTTCTGTTGATAAAACGTGTAGGTGAGGAGCAAGGTGAAATTTTTCACGATATGAAGCTTCCCGGAAGCCTGATCTATATGGATGAAGACTTGGATGAAGCTGCCCAGCGTGTGTTGAATGAACTGACAGGATTGAAGAACGTCAACCTGATGCAGTTCAAGGCATTCGGCTCCAAAAACCGGACGAAGGACCCGAAAGACATTCATTGGCTGGAACGGGCCATGGAATCGAAGGTGGAGCGTATCGTTACAATTGCTTACCTGTCATTGGTGAAGATAGACCGGGCGCTGAGTCGGAATCTGGCTGATTTCGAAGCATATTGGGTGGCACTGCAAGATATTAAGGCATTGGCTTTCGACCATAATCTGATTATTAAAGAAGCATTGGTATATATCCGCCAGTACGTGGAGATTAATCCGTCGGCCTTGTTCGATCTGCTTCCTCGTAAGTTTACGGCATCACAACTGCGTACTTTATATGAATTGATATATGGCAAGCCTATTGATGTGCGGAACTTCCACAAGAAAATAGCGATGATGGAATACGTTGTTCCATTGGAGGAAAAACAACAGGGAGTTGCCCACCGTGCCGCACGCTATTATCGATTCGATAAGAAGATATATAATAAGGTAAGAAGGTGAAGAGATTTATGATCCATCATAAGCGGAATAAATCATAGTTCAAGGGGCATAAATTTCAAACAAAATAAATCAAAAATCATAAATTAAAAGCATGTATTTATTAGGCTATGACATTGGAAGCTCGTCCGTAAAAGCGAGCCTGGTAAACGCCGAAACCGGCAAATGTGTATCTTCTGCTTTCTTCCCGAAGACAGAGGCGGCAATCATTGCAGTTAAACCGGGTTGGGCAGAACAAAATCCCGAAAGCTGGTGGGAGAATCTGAAACTTGCCACACAGGCTGTCATGAATGAATCGGGTGCAAACGCAGGTGAAATCAAGGCAATCGGTATCTCTTATCAGATGCATGGATTGGTATGTGTAGACAAGGACCAGAATGTGCTGCGTCCTTCCATAATCTGGTGTGACTCGCGTGCTGTGCCTTACGGACAGAAGGCTTTCGAAACGCTGGGAGAAGAGAAATGTCTCTCACATCTGTTGAACTCTCCGGGTAACTTCACTGCCTCTAAACTGGCATGGATAAAGGAAAACGAACCGGCCATCTACGAACGGATTTATAAGATTATGCTGCCGGGTGATTACATCGCTATGAAGTTGAGCGGTGAAATCTGTACCACTGTTTCCGGACTTTCGGAAGGTATGTTCTGGGATTTCAAAAACAATCGTGTAGCTGACTTCCTGATGGATTATTATGATTTCGATAGCTCTCTGATTGCGGATATCAAACCCACATTCTCCGAACAAGGTCGTGTGAATGCTGCCGCAGCAAAAGAATTGGGATTAAAGGAAGGTACACCGATCACATATCGTGCAGGTGACCAACCGAATAACGCTCTTTCACTGAATGTATTCAATCCGGGAGAAATCGCCTCTACAGCAGGCACTTCGGGTGTTGTATATGGTGTGAACGGTGAAGTGAACTATGATCCGAAATCACGCGTAAATACATTCGCTCACGTAAACCATACGGACGAACAAACCCGTCTGGGTGTGTTGCTTTGCATCAATGGTACGGGTATTCTTAATTCTTGGGTGAAACGTACGATTGCTCCCGAAGGCATCTCTTACAATGAAATGAATGTATTGGCATCACAAGCTCCTATCGGCAGTGCAGGTATCAGTATTCTGCCCTTCGGTAACGGTGCGGAACGCATGCTCGAAAACAAAGAAATCAACTGCTCCATCCGTGGCTTGAACTTCAATCTGCATGGCAAACAACACATTGTGCGTGCAGCTCAGGAAGGCATCGTATTCTCATTCAAATATGGTATAGATATTATGGAAGGTATGGGTATTCCTGTACAGAAAATCCATGCAGGCCATGCAAATATGTTCCTTAGCTCCATCTTCCGCGATACGCTGGCAGGTGTGACGGGAGCTGTGATCGAACTGTACGATACGGATGGTTCGGTAGGCGCAGCCAAGGGAGCGGGTATCGGCGCAGGTATCTATAAAGATAATAACGAGGCATTCGCAACGCTGGAAAAGCTGGATGTTATCGAGCCTAATCAGGCTAAACGCCAGGAATATGCAGATGCTTATGCACGCTGGAAATATCGTTTGGAAAAATCAATGGCAAAATAATGCTAACTTGACTCTCCTCTGAAAACGAGGGGAATTAGAGTAATACAGTTACAATCAAAACATAATTAACCCTTTAAAAATCAATTAAAATTATGGCAACAAAAGAGTATTTTCCCGGAATAGGAAAGATTAAATTCGAAGGTAAAGAGAGTATGAACCCGATGGCATATCGTTACTACGATGCTGAGAAGGTAATCATGGGTAAGAAGATGAAAGATTGGTTGAAGTTTGCTATGGCTTGGTGGCACACTCTCTGCGCAGAAGGTGGTGATCAATTCGGTGGCGGAACGAAACAATTCCCTTGGAATGGTGACTCTGACGCTTTGCAAGCGGCTAAAAATAAAATGGATGCAGGTTTCGAATTCATGCAGAAGATGGGTATCGAATACTATTGCTTCCACGATGTAGACCTGATTTCTGAAGGTGCCAGCATCGAAGAATATGAAGCTAATCTGAAAGCTATCGTAGCTTATGCAAAAGAAAAACAAGCTGAAACTGGTATCAAGCTGTTGTGGGGTACTGCTAACGTATTCGGTCATGCACGCTATATGAACGGTGCTGCTACCAATCCTGATTTCGACGTTGTAGCACGCGCTGCTGTTCAGATTAAGAACGCTATTGACGCTACTATCGAACTGGGTGGTTCAAACTATGTATTCTGGGGCGGTCGCGAAGGTTACATGTCTTTGCTGAACACTGACCAGAAGCGTGAAAAAGAACACCTTGCAAAGATGTTGACTATCGCTCGTGACTATGCACGTGCTCGTGGCTTCAAAGGTACTTTCCTGATTGAACCGAAACCGATGGAACCGACAAAACATCAGT